>Ga0172367_10000223_pt1 | contig 87014 bp, 69 predicted proteins | sample Lak10m_FD_114542 | JGI IMG/M metagenome (GOLD analysis project Ga0172367, IMG submission 114542) | Freshwater microbial communities from Kabuno Bay, South-Kivu, Congo - kab_022012_10m | ecosystem: Environmental > Aquatic > Freshwater > Lake | place: Democratic Republic of the Congo: South-Kivu... | reverse complement strand
GTGAGCATATTTACTAGGTAATAAAGAGAAAGAGTGATGTTTTAATAAAGCCTCTAAAGTTTGTCTTTCCTGTGTTCCTGTTATTCTATTAGGTGTATTTAGATCATCTATTAATGCAAACAACCCTATTGAGTTACCAAAACTAGAACCTGTTACTCCTATTTTTACTCTTCCTTCTTCTGCTAAAGTTTGTAAACTGTTTAACAAAGGTCGTCGTACACTTGTATTGAATAATAACTGTTGAGGAGTAGGAGATGGATTCTGTCTATATCTAAAAAGATTTTCTATATATTGAACTGATAATACTACCTTTTCTTTTTTAGTAGGGTCTGAAGCAGCTCTATTTACAATCTCTACCATTTTATTGTGTATTTCTTCATTTATAAGAACACTTGGATCTGGATTTACAAAAGTTTCTCCAGTTGTTGAGATACCGTAGTTATATTGTGAGTAAATATTCTGTAAATAAGTTCTTCGTGATTTAAAGTCAGAAGCTACTGTTGCCCTTATAGTATTTGCTGGTGTAGCTACAGAAGCAGCTGCTAATAAAGAATCTGTTACTGCTTTGATTTCATCAATTAGTTTATTTTTATAAGGGTTTGTCTTTCCTTTTGTAGTTCTAAAAATAAGCATTTCCTCTACTGTATGCGCTTTAGGAAGAGTATCAGTTATGTTTTGTGTACTGATAAAAGCTATTCTAAAAGCATCACTTTTAGAATTAGTTTCTTCTATATTGTCGGGTATATCTGGATCTTGTAAATAACCTACTTTAGGGTGAAAAGATGTTCCCCCAGGCATTAAAACAGTAGAAACTGTAATATTTCTGTTAACTCTTTCTAAAGCTGTTTTACTAACTTCATTACCTATAGTAATACCAATAGATTGATTGAGACCACGATTTTGACTTTGTAAGTTGTTGTAATTATCAGAATTTATAAATCCTTGCGTTGCTATTTGTGTTCTTGCTGTTCTATTAGCCAAACCCGCAACGGTGTTTACTTCTTGTAACTGAAACATAGACATTTTTAGCTCTAAGTTTCTAGTTTCTTGACTAGAAAAAAGAGAATAAGTGTCATACTCAGTAGGTCTAGGTATAAAACCACTAGGAGCTCTATACAAATCTTGTGTTACTGAATAGTTTATTGCACTTCCAGCAGAAGCACTTCTTGTGTAGACTTCATTAGTTCTATAAGCAACAGCTCTTTGCATTCTTTGCTCATAATAGTCTAAAGCACTAACTAGTTTACTAGCTTGAGCTTCTATAGTTCTATTTAAGTAAAGTTGTCTAACAGCTAAAGAGGAGTTTTCAGCTTTTAGGTAAAAGCTGGTACTGAGTTTTTTAATTGCTTTATAAGGGTCTACAGCATTTTCTTCTATAGACTCAAAAAATTGAGATATAGGACTACCCTTACCAAAATTGTAGGCTACAATACTTAAACTAGGATCTTGTTGGACTCTTAAAGCATAAGGAGTATCCTCATTTTCATTCCTAGTTACGTTTACATCTTCAGTATCGTAATGGTAATCTGTTTCATCTAGTAGGTAATTTGGATAATCTGGGTTCATGTGTATACTTATTGTAGATTAAACTCTCTTAAAACAATAGACCTTATATGTCTAATAGACCAGTAATAGTTATAGATGCGGCTGACTTGCCTAACAAAGTATTAGAAGTTTCTTATGAAGTTCCGACTTATGGGGATTACAGAAAAGCTAAGAAACTGTACCCATATCCAACTAGAGAAGGTGAACAAAGGCCACCCTATTCTGTTGAGGAATTATTATTTTCTTTGATGTTAGTAAAAATTTCTAAAGACGGTAAATCTATAGAATTAAACTCTCAAGATATACCCTCTAGAATAGAACCTTTTCCTATAGATGATAGACAAGCATCAATGATAGAGTTTATAGGAACTTGTTTTATAGATGATGACCAGGCTAAGTTAGCTCGTAGTTATGCTTCAGAAAAACGTAATTCAGCTTTAGAACCTGCTGTTTTAGTCCCCAGTTCAATCACTCCAAATGGACGTAGTTACACATTCCAAAGACCTAACACAGGAGTACAATGGAAAGCAGATACTAATTTTAAAGGGAACCAGGAAAATGGTTGTACTTTAGATGAGTATATGATGGCTATGTGTGTTACCCATGTAGATAATAAAGTTATTGAACAACCTAAAGACCCTGTTAGTTTATTTGATGATGAATTTATAGATACTGTACAATTTTTATCTACTATCTTTGTCAATGTCTTCTTGTTAGAAGAAGGTGAATCAGAAGAGGCTAAAAAGCGGGGAAAGCAGAAGAAAGCTTTGCGTGGGAAAGTCAAGTCTGCTATGTCGAAAAAACAAGATACTACACACAACCAGCTTTCTCTAGCTTAGAGATATCTAAAGGTAATCTGCCTTTCTCTCAATATATTCCTGCTATGCCTATCTCTAGTAATATCTTATTAGGAGGTAGACTATCATCTTACCCTTCTTACTACCCAATAAATATACGCATTTTCTTTAAATCCCAAACTGAAGCTGATAACTTTGTATTAAAACGACAGCTAGGAATAGATAAAGAAGCTGAATACTACAGTAAGAAATACGATATAGCCAGCTTTATAGCTCTTTGTCAATATTCACCTATTGACATTCTGGATTGGTTAGGTTTACGGGAAGACCCTTTTGTTAAAACTTATGGATTACCTGATGTTATCCGCCGCGCTCTCTCTTTTGAAATCTCTAATATTGCTCGAGACCAAGAAAGTAAGCGCCGGGAACAAGAACGTAAACTTGAAATGAAGGAAATGGAGTACAACTCTCAACTCAAGTTCGGTAACCCTAATTCTACCTTTGGTAAAGTTTATTCTTAATAACTATGTACTCTACAGATATCACCTACCCAGATAAACGCTCTGCTAGGGGTAAATTTACTCAGTTAGGTATGCACTCTGCTCTCACTTTTGCTAGACGTTTACCTAACGTTCGTTTACGCCTCTACGAATCTTTAGCACGGCAAGACCTTACTATCAGAACGGCTCTTAATACTTACATCAATTACATTATCTCTACTATCGGTCAGATAACTCATCCAGACCCTGAAATAGCTTCCTTTCTTAATAATAACATTCTTAAAATGGAAGATACTCTAGGTGTTAGCTGGAAAAATTGTCTTAAAACTGCTAAGTTTACTGAATGCTGGGCAGGTGCTTCTGTTTCTGAATTGCTTTTTAAACTAGATTTCGGCACTCTATCTCTCTCTGATATTGTTACCTATCATCCTTCTACTATTACTATTTATACAGATAAACGCGGACGATTAGTAGAAAACGGAGAAACCTGGGATGCCTATCATAAGTCAGGTATATACCAAACAGTAGCTGGCTCTACTGTGGCTGAAAAACAACTCCAATTCTGGAAAGTACTTTACCTCTCTAATGAATCTCACTTCGGTAATTTCTACGGTCAATCTCTAGTAGCCCCAGCTTATAAATGGGAACGTCTTAAAAACGCTATCATTGACCTAATGGTTCTACACCTAGAAAAAGCAGGCCATCGACTTACTTGGATAGCTTCTACTAGCTCTCCTACGTCTCAAATCCGCGTTAATCCTTCTACTGGGGAAGAAGAGCCTATTACTACTTTCGACTTGTTAAAAGAGCAAATAGATAGTGATGAGGGCATTAAAACTACTTTGATGCTGCCCTTTAATATAGATGGAGCTAAACCCGAAGTAGGTTCCATTCCTCAAAGTGACATGGTAGCTAACACCTTTTTAGATTCTATTTGGTATGCAGACCAAGAATCTATTAGACACATAATTCCTTATTTCCTAGTCTCAGACCGCAGTTTGGGTCTAAACCCAGATTCTATAGAAAGGCGTATGGAAGTGTTTTATAACTCTGTGGAGTTAGCTAGAGACCATTTAACATCAGCTTTAATCAAACAGGTATTTACTTTATTAGTGCAGTGGAATTTTAATAGAGCTTCAGCAAAAATACCTCCTAACTTTACCAGAGTATATTCTGACCGGTCAGAAGACAGGGTAGCTACAATGCAAATGGTAAAAGGTCTAACAGAGTTAGGTTACTTGAATCCTACTAATGATGATGATTGGAATATAGTAAGACAAATGGTTAGATTGTCCAGTAGGAGATTAGAATCTTCTGACCGTAAGTTTATTGATTCCATAGTATTAGAACCAAGAAGAAAAACTAGCCCCGCTGATGTTGGCCCTAATGGTTCCGGTAAACCCGGTCGCTCTACTGGCTCTACTACTAAACAAATAAAAGCTCGTGATAAATAACTCTTTTAATACTTTATAAACTCTGTTATAAATCTTCTATTTAATCTTATTACTCTAGCAGCTCTTACATGCTTACAATCTTTTATACTATTAAACTCATAACAGCTGCAATTATGAGTAGTAGTCATAGTTTCTTTTTGTTCTAGAGATATAAACCTAAAGTGACTTCCTCTTATTTCTTCTATTTTATAGCCTTCTACTAGTAGTTTGCATAATAGAAGCTCATTATATAATTCCTCACTATTTGTTAACTCTATTTCCTTTTCTTCATAACCTATAGTGTATCTAAGTATATTATTTTTGATATTAGTCTTTGTTATAGTCTCTTCTATTTTAGTCTGTAGTAGCAAAAGGATAACAGCTTCTGGCAATTCTAGCTTAGGGTTAAAAGTTTTAGTTAGTAGATCTATTTGAGCTGAATAGATATTAACCGCGTTATAATAAACTGCTGGAATATCTTTATAGTGTATATCTATAGTTACAGTTTTATTAGATTTTTTGTTTTTAACCGTAGCCTTTAAAATTGAACCTATATTTGTATAACTAAGTAGCTCAATAGTATTATAAGAGAAGTAAGAAGCTAATAAAAAAGATTTAGACAGCATAAATATGAATGATAATGAATTAATAGAAAGTTTAATAAGTGCTGACTTAGGTAAGACAGAAGCTACTACAGAGGTAGAACCTGATAAAACTAAAGATAGCCGCGCGGCTACCTTAAAACTATCAGACTATTCCTCTTATAACCCATACCAATCCCCAGAATCTATTTTGGAATCCCAAAGCTGCATCCCTAACTACCGTTTAGCTAATTGCTGCTGTAATTGCGCTTTCTCTACTTATAATCCTGTTACTCAAGAAGCTCATTGCTCTAAGTGGGATTGCTGTGTTATCTCAGTCTATTACTGTGACTCCCATACACCTCCCTCTTCCCTCCTCCCCTCTGATTCCTCAGAAACTCTCTCAGAACAGCCTCCAGAGCCTCCCCAGCCCCAGCCTTCTTTAGACCTAGAATTGTATTCTGAAGCTGTTGAATCCTGCCCACAATTTGAACTAAAAGAAGCTACTGCTATTTATATTAATCAAAAATATAAACAACTCTATAAGCTTAAACACGGCTCCCTTGAAGGTTGTACTATAGACTAACTATGAATAATCTTATAACAATCGAACCTAAATATAATTTATCTGCTGAACTATATAGCGAAGACACTAAATACCTCAAAGTGCCTATAGCAGTTTTAGGTAATTGGGTGCATCCTGAGTACGGGGACGTTTCTTTTAAGCAAAAAGACTTTGACGATATCTTAAAAAACTGGTCTGATAAAGCTACTGGCTACGAACCCCCCCTATTCACAGGTCATCCTACAGACTCTGATTCTATAGAAGGAGCCCCTTCCGTAGCTTTTTTAAAAGACCTTTATCAAGATAATAATACCTTATTTGGTCTTTTTGACCCTGTAAATGATAAAGTGTTTAATACCGTTAAAGATGGCGCTTATAGATATTCCAGTGGGGAGTTTTATCGTAATGCTAAAAGTAAAACTACTGGGGAATCTATAGGTACTGTATTAAGAGGTGCAGCTTTAACTAATAGACCTTTTCTTACTGGGCTTCCTAGAGTACAAGCTGTCCACCAAACCTTTTCAGAATCTGAAGAAGGTAAATCTGTTTCTTTTTTATTTGATTTTAATAAACCTCCAATGACTGAACCTACTATTATGGATACTCCTATTGAAACCCCAGTTGCTTTCTCTGATAAAGTTGCTCAGCAAATCGCTGATTTGGCTTTAAAAGTAGAAGACTTGACTCAAAAACTACAACTGACTGAAACTCAACTAAAAGAAGCTCAATCTGTTATAGAAGCTCAAACAACTGCTTCTCTATTAGAAAAAGTACAATCCCTTAATATTTCTTCTGATACAAAACGCGTGTTTTCAGACCTATTACCCTCTTTGTCTAAAGAACAACGCGAGGCTCAATTTCTTCGTTTATCAGAACTATCCTCTGAAAACCATCAAAAATTCTCGGAAGTTCAAGGTTCTTCTGAACCAGTTTCTAACTCTCCAGCAGAAGAGATTCCTAATCCTTATTTAGATATCATCAAAGAAAACCAACGCGTTTTTGCTGAGATGACTAAAGGTAAACGAATCTAATTTTAATAAGTTTAAAAATATTTATAAATAATTATAGGAAGTAATATGGCTATTGAATTTCAAGCAGGTACTAGTCCCTATCAGTTTATAGGGGAAGAGTATCAATTAGGGTCACTACAGCTAACTATGTTAGCGCAATCGTTTTATCAGATTGCTAGAACTCCTTTAGGTGAGTTTTTCCCCGACCGCAACATCCCTGAACGTACTATCGTTGTAGAACAAATCATCGAAGGTTTAGGTATTATGCCTATCGTTCGATTTGGTGTACCTAGCGGTGGTTTCTTAGAACAAAATAGAATTCGTGCATTCACTGCTCGCCCCGCAGTAGTTCGTGAAGATGACTTTATTGAACAACACCTCATTAACCAACTCCGTCAGCCTGGTACTTTTAACCAAGCTTACCGTCCAGAAGATATTGTTCAACGCCGTGTACAACAATTAGTCGCCCGTCACGCTCGTACTAAAGACCTCTTTATTACTAAAGCTCTATTAGGTGGTATTAACTACACTGACCCACGTACAGGTGTTAGCATTAATGTTTCCTCTAACATTCCTGTTCATAACAATTTTAGATACGATGGGTTTGATAGTAGTGTTACAGCCGGAGCTAATGTATCGGGTACTGGATTTACTGCTGCTAAAGCTTTGGCAAACAATAAAGGTCGTAAAGAAGCTTTAATGTTTAAGTCTACTGACCAACGTGCTGGAGTAGCTTGGACAGATCCTAAAGCTGATATTATCTACGGCTTACGTCTCTTAAAAGAATATTTACGAAAAACTAATAAAAACACTTTTACAGACATTATTATTTCAACTGATTTACTCACTATCTTAATGGAAAACGAGTATATCAAATCTTTAAGTAATGTACCTGGTGTTCTTGTTTATAACGCTCCTACTAGCACAGTAGCTGGTAACGCAAATATTGTAACTAGCACAGGTGGGGCACCCGCTACTTATATTACTATGGGCCCAGGCGGAGAAATTACTTCTATTGCTGGTTTGCGTATCACAGCAGTAGATGGTATGTACAGAGATCCAGTAGATAACAAAATTAAAACTTACTGGCCTGCTCATAAAGTAGCCTTAGTAGCTCGTAACGCTATTGATAATCCTAGTGCTACTTTAGGGTTTACTTATCATTGTAGCGGTGAATCTCCAAATGGTAACCCAGGTATCTTTGTTCGTACTTCGGCTATGAGCGAGCCTCCAGCACCTCCAGGACGCGTTATGCAAATGGGTGATGCTTTCCTACCTGTTGTTATTTATCCTCACTGGATTTCTATTCTGGATGTTTGTGACGAAGGTGAGCTATCTAATAAGTTCATTATCCAATCTAACTTGGCTTACGGTACTTTCTAGTTGTACTTACTATAGGCTTAAGGCCTGTAGTAAAGTATCTATAAAACTTTATATAAATATTGATTTAAATAAATTATGGCTAGTTCAACTCCAATTCCACAACAGGTAGCACCTGGCTTTCGTTTTCTAAAAGACTTATATCCTGAATCTAGAGGTGTCGGTCTTTCCTATTATCCTTATTCTTCTGTTTATTCTGGTCTAACACCTTCTGCTACTATTGCAGCTGCTAGTTCTGCTACTTCTGTAGCTAGTACAGTAACAATAGCTGTGGGTTCAGCTTATTTAGATAGTCAGTTAGCTACTCTAAGCTCCTCTGTTACTTTAACTATTACTCCTACTACCACTTTACACTCTGGTGGTTCTACTGTTACTTCTGCTGGTACTTATTACTATTACATAATTGCTAATCCTTCAAGACGAGTTTTACCCTATATAAAAGGAAGTTCTGCACCAACGACTTTATTAAATGGGGATGCAGTTGCTAATGATGATTGGGCAATTGAGTGTTTTGACATGGATGAGTATTTACAAACTTCTAAATTCTATAAAAGAGTTAGCGGTGCTTGGTCTTTAGCCGATCCTATTTTTGAGAATCCTATTGTTCCTTCTCAAAAAGGTAACAATCGTGGTTGGGGTAATCAAACCTCTTCTAAGTTAGCCGCCGGGAACTTTAAAGTTAATGAAGCAGAACAACTTGTTTATGTTAGTGGTGTTTACCCTCCTTACACTAACTCTAATTCTTTATCTTTAATTCGTGATTGTGCTTCTTTACATTTAGCTACTTTGGTATTAACTTACAGCGGAGCTACTCCTACTTTGGCTTCCGGAGAATTAGTAGTAGTTAACCAAAACAAAAACCCTTAGTTTTTTTAAGTAAATGAGTTACTTTGTTATTGCTGTAAAACCTGAAAGACTTATAGTCAACGGGGTATCTAAACTGATAGAATGTGGTGATGTTGTTCATCTTTCTGATGTAGATACTCAATCTATGCAAAACTCTCCTTATGCTTCTTCTTTTGTTATAGTTTCTTATGATGATTCTGAAGTCTCTTCTTCTGTTAGTGACTCTCTTATTGAATCTATAATTACACCTTCTGGAGAAGATATCTACTCTACTCCAAACTTCAATCCTGTAAAAGAAGAACTTCCTTTTTATGATGAAAACCCGGAGTTTTTTCACCAATTAACAGACAACCCTTTTGAAGATAGATTAAAATCTGCTTTACCTGAAGGTTATAACTGGAAAAACTTAGTTACCCATGTTAAATCTTTGGGTCAATTAGACCCTATACCCGTAGATTACGTTAACTTTATTCAATCTAAGTTTTCTTCTCTTACTTCAGTTGTTAATGAATGTAAACGTATTCTAACTCCAGAGGTATAATATGGCTGTTACGTTAAATTTCAGAGATAGATTTAGTTACCCTCAATCAGGCGGTATAGACCCTTCTACTACAGAAGAACAAGCTGAAAACTTAACGGAAGAGCAAATTATAACTAGATTGCCTTTATTTAAAATGGTTGAAATGGTTCGCCGTGCGTCAGTTCTACTGCGCCGGCGAACTGCTCTAGAAATATTTAAAATAATTACTAACGAAGCAGACCCTCGCATCGCGCTTATCTTAGCCGCTGCTAAAAGAAAAGATAATACTTTCCTTTTTCAAGGATTAGGTCATGTCCGCGAAGTTATGTTTGCTGACCCTGATAGACCTAATTCTTCTGGTCAGCTCAATCAAACTCTTTTCTCTGATGGTATCCGCAGAGTTTCTGCTTCTTTAACCGCTTCTGTTTTAATAGGACAACTAGCTCAAGTCCCTGAACAAGCAGAACATGCTAAAGTTCTCGAAGACCAAGCTCTTAAAGACTTAGACAGAATCTGTACTACCTACGAGATGTCTGCTAGTCAATCTACTTCTTCTGAATCTGAAGAAACTTTTGACTCCGGCTTTATCTTTAATTCTAGTTCTATTACTCTATCTGCTTCTCAAACTTTAGAATGTAGTTGGTACGCTTCCCACCTTTTAAATACTTGGATTATTTCTAAAACCTATGCTGCGGGTACAGTAGTAACTGCTGCACAAATAGTTTCTGATTTTGCAGATTCTATTAATAGCATAAGCGTACGCTACGAAAATGAGGGGTTAGTAGCCGCGCCTCAACTTTCAGGTTTTGCAAATCAGTTTTACTCCCAAGTACACTTACTAAGCTTTTACCCTAGGACTAATATGCCAGGTGTATTAGCCTATTCCTTAAACTTAAAAGTAGACCTTAAAGATAACGGCATATCTACTAACACAAGCCCTTTTAAATGGGGTACTTACATTAATTCTTTAACTACTAACAGTGTTAATGGTTTAGTTATCCTTTTAAAGAATAATAAAGCTAGTACTATTAACACTACAGATGATAATGCTGGGCAACCAGTTGTATTGTATATTAGAAATAAAGCTAAATGGGTAACTGGAGGAACTACTCCTGTAGGGACTTCTAAAATAAAAATTAGAGTGCAGTTCTGGTCTCCTACTGAGATAGATCCTACTACTGATTTTACAGAAATAGAGTTTAATAGAATTACTAGTAATAGTAAACAATTAGAGTTAGACAATTCTAGGCATTCACAAGCAGCGGCGGCTATCTTAAAAGAGATTACTATTACTCGTAATTATTCAGGTATGTCGGCGGCTATCATTAAAAATGACCCTACAGATTTTGCTGTACCAGAGGCTGCTATAGAGCTAGTAGCGTGGACTATATCTAGATTTAATACTTATGTAATATTAGATATTTTAGAGATACCAGAAGACCTAGAAATAGCCACAGGAGACCTTATGAGTGCACAAAGTTCTTACAGTAATAATCCTAAATCTATTAGAGTATTTGCCAAGACTATTCCGGGAGGTGCTCTCCTTACTAATTCTTCTTATACTCAACCTCCACTTATTTCCTCTACTCCTAGAAGAAGTCCTATACTACAAAATATAGAAGACCAAGTAAACCAGCTTAATAATCCCTCTATATGGCCCAGCAGATTCCCTTAGATAATATATTTCCTACACATGATCAAGCAGTTAATGCTTTATTATGTGCTATTTTACAGCATCCAGATATACAAAATAGTGAAATATATTACCCGGTAATCTTAGGAGAATCTACTCCGATTGACCCAATACGTATCACAAGTGCTAGGGACTTCGGTGGGGTAGAACTTGTAGAACCAGGTCTTACTCTTGCTGTTTATCCTTTCCACGATAATTATGACCAAACCTCGGCTCAACTTAGCACTAGACTTAGTCATAAATCTGTTGTGTACGATGATAAATATTTAGGTAGACCTAATTCTAACTCTTATGCAGTTAAAAATACTTTTAATTTTGTAGTTCAGTTATTCTATCAAGATGCTTCTTATAATCTTCCGGTAGAAATAGCGGCGGATATAGTAAACCTTGATAGTAATTATCCTAATTTTTATCCATTAACTATTAGCCGCGCGGACTCCTTTCAATACAAAGACCGCAATCTCTCCCCTAATACCCGCACTTTAGCTCAATTGTTAGAAGAGCGCACTCCTTCATTAGTTCCTGAAGATTACGTTATACCTCAAACTACTAAACTTAATCCTCCTAAATTCATCCACACTACTGAACAACCTACTACTAAAGAATCTAAATTAGGTTCTTCTAATTCACTTATTTCTATTACTACTCTACCTGGTGAACGTATACTCCGCTCTTGGATGTCTTTATTAACTAAAGTTATTCGTTCTTTAATATATATACGACCCTTTGCTCTTCGTAACCCTCATATTACTTCTGTAGATTACCCAACGTCTAATTGGATAAGGGAATCTAAAAATCTAATTTTTCATACTTCATACTGTGTAGTAAGTTATGATGTATATGAACCCTTCCCAGAAGATACTTTTCTTTTCCCTAATATTAATGAGATTAATCTTACTACAGAAGCTCTTCAACAAAAAGACTCATCTACTTTTAATCTAAATTTACAGGGAAGTGTCGATATAGACACTTTATCTTTACCTAGTAAAACTAAACCTGTTGTGCAAAATATTACTAAAGAAATAAAAGTTATAGAAGATAACTTTAACATAGATGGTGGAACTTTCTAATTATTTATATTAATTTTTTATTATGACTAGACCAAATATTACATTTATTGACAGTATAGTAGGTCCAACTCCTATTATTAAATCTTGGAGAGATAAAGTAGGAATCGTAAGTATCTTTAATAGAGGACCTGATATTCCTACCGATATAACTGATATAAAAACTTTTGCTAGTGTTTATGGCTTAGATTCTAGCCCTGGAAGTTTATTTGCTCAACAAGCATTTACTAATGGTTTAAGTAACTTTACTGTATGCCGCGCTTCTGCTAGTTCAAACCCTGCTTCTATTTCTTTATCTTCTACTAGTGGTAATGATAATATTGCTCCTAAAATCGGTAGGGTTTTAAGTGGTAATGATTTAACTCCCCCTGATTCTGGTAACAGAACTATTGGTTTGAAGGTAGACCTAAATTATATAGGCGATGCTATCATTACTAACCCTATTTATGCTCCTGTAAAAACTTTTACTGACTATCTTACTCTCAACAATAATGTAGCCGGCCGCTATAACTTCTTCGTTACTAAATCTGTTCAGGGTAGCCCTAATCTAACTAATTCTGAACGTCTACTTCATTCCCAAAGCTCTGGAACTCCTCTTTCATCTCTAACTTTAGAAATCCAAAGCGTACTACTTCCTGTTGAAGGTTATTTTATTGCTCTTATTAATAAAACAGCTAATAATTATTCTACTTTAAAGAAGTTTTTGATTCCTGGTTACTGTTTGATAAACATTAATGCCACGGGCACTGAGGTTTTAGATGAGTCAGATACTTCTGATTTAATTATATGTTCAGAACCTTACAGCTATTCTCCTACTCACGACGCTTTGTTAATCAAAACGTCTAGACTGCATCCCTTTGCTGTAAGAGGTGTAGCGTTAACTAATAGTTCTAATAAAAAACAATTAGTTGTCTCTAGAATGCAAGATGTTAAATCGGATAGTGATACAAATGGTAACTATCCTCCTTTAGGTAATGCTCCTGCTGCAAGTCATGTTGATCGTTTAAAGAATATGAAATTGGTTATAGGAGAAAAGGAATATTCTCAATCCTCTGATCCTGCTAATTATAGTTCTACTGTTTCTTTTATTAATACTACTTCTGTTGAAATAGATAACCAAGACCCTGTTTCTTTTAATGAACTATACTCTGAAAGTATTAATTCTATTGATTATTTAAATGCTACTATAGGTACAGCTACTACTTTTCAGTTTGCTACTGATTTACCTTTTGTAGCTAATTCTACTCCTGTTTATTTTATCCCTTCTGTAATTGCTTCTGATACTACTAATAAGACAATTACTATTAGAGGTGTTTATAATAGAGATGAGTTAGCAGGTATTATAGGAAACGCTAATCAAAGAAATAGCGTTTATTTTATAATAAATAATGTTAAGTACACTCCTACAGGTGGTGTTACCGTACCTACTGAAACTACTAATATAGACGAAATTACTATTACAGTAAACGAAACACTTTCTGTAGCTGCTGAAAATGGAGTATACATTTATGTAAGACCAAACTCGTCTTTACAAGGTTATCCTTATACTGAGAACTATCAAATAGCTATTCCTAAAACTGCTCATTATATTATGGGCTATAGATTTGATAGCCTCAGTGGTTCTGTTGCTAATGACGAATACAAAATACCTCAACTCTATAATGATGGGTTTTCTAACGTTGCCTTAGACGGAGTTTTCTTATTATCTGAATACAGTGGCGGCCGCTATTTTTCTTTTGGTTATTTCAAAAAGCCTAGTTATGAACCTAGTGATGATGCTTTTCCTCTATCAATAGAAAGTTTTGGGATAAAGTATTGGTTAGGCGAAGAGTCTTCTACTCAGTTAGCTCTCACAGAACACGGTTCTTTTGCTATTCCTTTTGCTAAAACTTCTCTATTAGCAGGTTCTACTACTGAGGGATCTGGGGCTTTTACAGCTGGGCAAGACTTAGGTTCTGTTTTTAATACCCTAGATCTGGCTATTAAATCAGATTCTATTGCTTCAGCTCTTATATCTAACACAAATATAGAAGATTTTTTAACACTAAACTCAACAGTTATTTCTACTCCTACAATATCCTTAACAAGTTCTTACAGCGGAGAACAAGCTAATAGAATTAGAATTACCTTGCAACGCTATCAAGTAGGAACTGCTAATGATTTTACCATAAAAGGATTCAATTGGGTTTCTAATACTATTTCTGGCTACTTTAAAGGAGGTTACAACGGTGCAACTTACGCCTACAGGGATTTATATTCTGTAGATGGAGAATTATTGTGGAGAATACAAGCTTTAACTCCTGGTGTCCACGGTAACTCTATTAATTGCTCTATTACTAAACAGTCTTCTCAATCAAAGTATGCTTCTTTCCAAATAATTGTTAAAGACACTAACTTAAATTCTATTTCTAGTGACTCATCTAATCAGATGTATGTTGATAGTAATAATATAGATTTTACTACTGGACGTAGCTTAGCCTTTTCTTCTACTAGTTTAGTTCAAGCCTTTTTTATGCCTGTTATAAAGGCTTTAAGGTCAAATATTACTATAGATTCAACTAACAGACTATTTTCCTTACCTGTTCAACGTCTTGCTCCTCCTCTAGAAAAATACAGTAAAAGTTTTGGTAACGGAGATACTTCATTCTCAGCTCAAGGTTATTCAGTATTTTCTTCTTTTTATCTTAAAAATGGTTCCGAAACTAGTTTAGCTAATCCTGATAAAAAGTCCTTAGCTACTGGAATGATTAAAGCTATTAAACAATTAGATGCTTTAAATATTAACTGTCTAGTTCTACCTGGTATCGTTTATGGAGACCCTGATTTCCAAGAAGTTTTTAATGTAGCTAAATTAAGTACAGAGACCTGTACAGCTGAGAGCGGTCTTCGTACTGCTGTTTTTGAATTATCCCCTGGCATAACTCCTGAACGCGCCCGATTCCTCGCTGATGAAATAAATAGTGAACGTATTGTCTTGTTAGCAGGTACTCAGATTATGCGTAGCGCTACCGGAACTCTAGTTTCTAGCGTAGGCTCCTCTGGCTCTTATGTTGGATATGACCTTTCTAGATCTCCTAATCTCTCCCCCGCCGCCTCCTTCTCTAATAACTTAGTTCAAGGAGTTAACTCTGTTGATACCCAGTCTAGCCCTTCTTATTTAGATAGAATGTCTTCCGCTGGTGTCGAAGTTCTTATGTTTGACTCTAATATGGGTGGCTTCCGTTTCTGTAACGGTTTAACTACCAGCCGCAACGTAGCTAAACGATATCGCTCAGTTGTAAGAACTCTAGACCAAGTAAAAACAGATTTATACTTAGCTCTGCAATGGGTTCGTTCTAGACCTAATACTCCAGAGTTAAGATCTGAAGTTTCTTCTGCTTGTGATACTTACTTGTTCTCTAAATTACGAGATGGTTGGTTTACTAACCTAGACCCTACTATCTGCTCCGAAGCTAACAACACTGTTAGAGATCAATTAGAAGGTCGTCTTAATATTCGTATCAGATTTACTCCTTCTTTCCCCGCTGACCGTTTGTTTGTTTCTACTATTATGGATATCACTGAAGACTTTTCTCTACAAACTTCTCTATAAACTTCATAACTTAATATGACTACTAATAAAGACCTTAAAAGTAGAGTAGCCGTTAATAACGCTACCTTAGACCCTATCCAAGGGTTTCATCTAAATGTATATATGAATGATATGGCTAATGGAACTCCTGTTATGGTAGGAGGTTTTACCTCATTCCAGAAAACCATGAGGAACGCTACAGAAGCTTATATGCCTTTTGGTCGTAAAACTCCTCGTCTACTAGATGGTGAATTTCAATACGGTTGGGTACTAGAACGTGGGTTATTAGATATTAGACTTCTGCAAGATTGCTTTGGTTTTGAAAGAGTCGGCGCTGAGTTTAAAGCTGATCCTACTCCTAGATTTGTCATTACCGTAGAAATGAATGCTCCTGAATTAGAAAAACAAGGTGTTTACTTTAACCCCCCTGGCGGAAATACAGGTACAGTTTCACAACCATCAACATCCTCAGATGAACGTATGGCTAAGGGTAAATATCAGTTACTTTTTGCTAAAATAGATTCTGTTACTCTTGGTGCTATGGCTGGTAGAAACGTAGTGGCAGTTAGATTAGAAGGACTTTGTGAAAGTATACGATTTACTGCTGGTGGAAATCTACTCACTAATAGAGGCACTGTTACTGGACGTAATGATACAGCTTTAGCAGGTTTTAGTGCTGTAACTCCTGTTACAGTAAATAATAATTACCTGTTTTCTTAATTTCTTCTTAAAACTAGTATTCTTGTAAAAGGAGGGTTTTTCCCCTCCTTTATTCTTTAATATCTCCTTTTATGTTAAACGTACAACCGCAATTCCCCCCAGATCCCTCTAAACCCTCCCTTGGCGATCTCTGTCATCAACAACAAGATGGACAAGTACCTGTTTGTGTAGTAACAGATTTGTTGGGGAATATAATGCTATGCAATATACCTACTACCTCTAGCTATTGGGTTGTTATTAGATCCCGCGTTAATGTCACTCGCATGTGGACTTCCTCTACTTGCCTTATTAAATGTGTCTGTAACCTCCCAGACCCAGCTATGATTACACCACCTTTAACTTCTGTAGAACCTTTTAGACCTATAGATAGTAGTTTAGATATAAAGAATAAAGCTAAAAAAGTAGAAATTGATAAAGGAGTTGATGATGCTATTAATAATAAACCAGACGATATTAGAAACGGTAAAATTGGTATAAACCAATTAGAAAACAGCAGAGTTCTTTATCCCTTAGGTATAGGTGATGAAATTTGTGTTTACTTAGGATATATAGATTATATAGGACAGGAAATTACTAGCGATTTTTTAGGTAAACGTTTACTACGCGTTTTTGTCGGTTGCATTGATATCGTAACTGAAGTATCTAGCTCTACTGAAGGTTTATCAGTCACTATTGAATGCCGTGATAGATTAAAATACCTTACAGACAGTTATTCTTCATTTAACCCAAGTGAGTTAAGTAGTGATTTTAGTGCAGGAGTACGTGCTATAGCTACAGAGCAAACTAATTTTTCTAGAGAAAATCTTATTTTAGCAATCTCTAGAAAAGCTGTTGGTGACTATTCTTTTAATAAATGTGGTATTGCTAATTGCGGTTACAGAATATTAGACGGTATTATAGGTAATACAAGCACTGTAGAATCTGGTGGTACAGTGTATACCTCAAATTATTTTTATACTTTAGATAAACCAGAGAATATTCTTACTAAAACTACTAATGAAAATAAAGAACTAAACTACTTTCCTCGTTTTAATATTATAAGTACTAGAGCTGCATACAATGATAGTGAATTTGAGAAATCTAGGCCTCCTACTTTAGTAGAACGAGTAGCTATAGAATATATAAAACATCTTTCCTTACAAGAATCTCTTCATACTGAAGTATTCTGTCATCATGTTACAGGAGATTTTTATTATATTCCTAGGTTAAATGACGATACAGGTCTAGAAGATCAAAAAAGATTCTATCGTACTTATTATAATAGAATTACACCCCCAGGGTTTAGTCAATTATATGATGACAAAGGAAAGGGACAAGAAACTGAAATAATACATCCCTGCCAAAAAGTAATTGTTTACAGAGAAGAACAAACTTTGTTATCTACTAGATCTAACATTTATATCAAAAAATTAGATGCTAATCCTACTAGTGACTCAACTCAATTTTCTTTCTCTCTTAAATCTGTTATTCCTAGATTACAAAACCGTTCTTACCCTTGCAGCTATTTTACTATCTATGATGATTCTGTTTCTAATGCTATAGATTACATTGCTGTTGGCTTACACTACGCTAAAAGAGTGTCAAAGGAAGTTAGAGCTTGCTCTATACATTTGGTTGGAGACCCTTCACTTTCTCCATCTGAAGTTATACAAGTCGTTACATCTAGTTGTAATTATAGTAAAACTATGTCTCCCGCTGATAAAACAAAAAAAGAAACTATATTTACTTTAAAACATAGTGAAATACTAGAACAGTGCTATCAAGATAGAAAAAAATATAAAGATTACTACTCTTCTTTTAAATCATTAAGTGAATTTTTATCTGAAAAACTCTCTACTAGAGCTCCTTTAACTAATAATTCTACTGATGATGACTTAAAAGTAGATCTAGCAGAGTCTACCAAAGTTGATGAAATAAAAAAAATTATGGATGCTACTAATTTTACTGTTACAAAAACAGAGTCCACTCAATCTTTGGTTGACCCTAATTTTCTTTGTGAAATCTCACCAGGTACAGGTTCTTCTACTACTACAAGTGTTAATACTAATTCTTCAACCTCACCTACTGAAGAACAAACAAATAATATAAATAACGTAACATTTGCACAAGAACCAACAACTATATGGCGTATAGAAGCTATAAACCATAGATTTAATGACGGTAAACCTGGGTTTTATTCAGAATTAGCTCTCATATCTCCTTTTTAAACTATGCCAGGATTACAAGATTCTATTAACCATTACAAATTAAAGTCAAAAACAGTAGATACCTACTATGGAAGGGTAACTAGAGTTAGGACTCTAGATGAATTACTAAGACGTTATTATGTATTTATAAACCACCCAACTATTAGAAAAACAGTATATGCTAACGATATAAGATCTGATTCAGATACTAATTTTTTAAAAGCCGGTCAGTTAGTCGCTTTAGAGACTAGTAACTTAGTTGATTTTAATATTGTTAGATCTACTACTACTACTCCATTTATATCTAAAGAACCTATTCAAGTTCTAACAGAAGAGGAGTTACTAGAAATATATGGAAGTGATTACAAAAGATTGTCTACGGAATTTCCTTTAGATATGAGTAATCCCGTAACAGAATCTTTAAGTGCTAATATACAGCCTCATTTTAATTATTATTTAGAAGGTAAATTAACTGAAGGTTCTTCAAGTTCTTCTAAAGTACAAGAATTTGGTACTCCTTTTCCTTCTGATTTATATAATAATAACCCTACTTCTAACCCCTCTGTTCAAGAATTCTCAGATCGTCTAGGTTTTGCTGATACAGTTTCATTGGGAACTTCGGGAACTTCAGGAACTTTGGATTCTGTTTCTTCTTCCAACTCCTTTGGTAGTACTCTACCAACAACAGTACCAACAACAACTTATAACTTATCTAAGCTTGGAACTAGAGTTACTGAATATACAGATCTCCATGGAAATAGAATTAGTAAAACTAATCGTAGTATTATATCTTCTGAAGAATCTATAAACATAATAAATAGAAACAATGAAAATCATGTTGCTATAGCCATAAAGAAACTTAGTGATTTAGACAAAAATAATGATGTTAAAAGAAAGTTTAGTTCTGTCTCTGATATAAAAACTACTGCTGATGGACTAGAATTTGTAACCAATCCTATTACCAATGAAGACTTTTTTGAAAAATTACAAAAGAATTACACAGAAGCAGAAGTAAATAATATTATAGAGCAATTAGATAGGTTAAAAGAAGTAGAAGATTGTATACAGAAAACTGCGGAAGAAACTAAAAAGAAAACAAGAAGTTTACAGCAAAAATTATTAGATGAAATAATAGAAAAAGGAAGTCGTTTAATATTAGATGAGTTAAACAAGGGTTTACCAGGATTTCTTCAAGTAGATATTGACTTACAAAAAAATGAAAAAGGAGACTTTGTTGTAAAGAGTTTTAAAATAGGAGCTGTAAGATACTACATAGGAGAAAAATTAGATGGCTCAGAGGATTATGTAGAAGTAGATGGGGAAGCCTTTAACCCATACATAGATTCAGCTGTAGGAGAATTAAATAAAATTCTCCCAGATTACCTTCAAACTTCTGCTAGTGAATTAGGCTTATCCATAGGTACTTTTACTATAAGAAAACAGGATTTAAAAGAAGATGAAATAAAAGAATACAAAGTAAGGGATGATGTAGTACTCCTAAATAATAGGGGTACTTTAGTTCTACAAATGCAAGGAGCTAAGTTTAATTTTGGTAGAGTAGGAGATTTATTTTTAGATAAGGGTATAAACAGAGGTATATCAGAACTTAATGAATCGTTACCTGATTTTTTACAAGCAAGTTACCGGCGTGAAGGTGATGTTCGTATATTTGATGTGGGCCCCTTTACTATTACTGCTACAGGCCCTGAAAAAGGACTCTATGTAGATAAAGAAAGACTTAGAAATACTATTACTGGCCTTCCAGAACGTCTATTTAACCAACTCCCCGCTCCTCTACAACCTTCTGCTCGTATTATTTGGAAAGAAGTAACTGACTATCTAGTAGATGATATATTCTATAAAAAAGACACTGAACGTAAACGCGAACAAGAAAAAGCAGAAGAACAACGACAAACTATTGCTGCTATTAAAGATTCTTGTTTACAGGACTTTCAGTATAAAGACAATCCTGGTAGTAATAGCGTTGATGTTATTATCCCTAAATCTGATGGCTCCCCCTCTGATATTTCTGTTAATATCCCTCTCGTTCCAGAAACTAAAACTCCACCTAAATAAATGCTTAAAGCTTTTACTAACCGCGTCTCCCCACAACCTGTATTCCTCGATTCCTCTGAACCTTTATTAAACCAATTAGCTCTCTTCTCTATCCCCTTTCCTGATTACATTATCTCTTCTGTTATTCGTCTTACTTCTACTTCTTCTTTTCTTTTTTTAATACAACTACTCTTATACACCCTCCCTACTTCTATATTCTTAACACCTCTTACTGCTATCTATTATTTCTTTGTACAATCACCTTTAGATACAGTTACTAGTTATAATAAACATTTAGATAAGGAATTCTTATACTCTATTATTAACGTTGACTCTGAACTAGAATTGTCTAAACTTATAGAGGATTATCTAGACTTCCCTACTTTTAACCTTACTTTATTTCTCCAAAACCCTTTTTACCTTTTAGATTGGCTATCATCTATTGATAACTCTTTAAGTCCTCTATGTAAATCTATTAAAGACTTAGATGTTTTATCTTTTTATATAGAGCTTATAAAAATGCACAATGAAATAGATATAAAAGATATAGGATTCCAGTATAGAGCTTTAAAAGAGAATGTACAGAGATTACATTTTAACTATGTTATAGGAGCAGATATATCTGATGCTGAAATATAAAGCGGGGTTACCTTTATCTCCTTTATCTCAAAAAATAGGTTATGAAACCATAGAACGATCTAAAACAGAACAATGGCGATCTATTGAATTAATTAAAAAAACCAAAAACATCCTTGATGTCTCTAACTCTTACCTCTCTAGCTTTGACTCCCAACCTGATAAAACTCTTTTACATTTTAGAGATTATTATCTACATAAAGCTATTGATATAAGCTTGTATAACACACAATTTACTAATTCTAATAACAGCGAGTTAACAGAAAAAGCAAAAGTTGTGTGGTCCACAAGAACGTTTGATTCTATGTGGCCTTACACACCTCCTGATATAACAGCGTTAGTTATTCCAGAGAAATATTGGGGGGAGTTAGGCTCTATAGCTTTTTATTTTAAATATGTTTCTCAGGCTACATCACTAGCTGAAGCTTTAGAAAACGTTTTAAAGTTTATATGGACTTTAACTGGAAGTTCTTATAATAAATTACCTGATTCTAGGTTAAATGAGATTTTAGCGGCCGCCGGGCTAACTTTAGATACTATCTCTTCTATTTCTTCTTACGTCCCCTCTATATTCTCTCTGACTCCTTCTGATGAGTTCTATTATCTATTAGTAAACTCCCGTCGGTTCTCTATTACAGAAAAATCATACTCTAACCTGTTACTCCGTTTACTACTCCACGAGTATCACCCAGAACTCTTTAATTGTTTAATCCCTCTCCTTCCTAAATTCCTTCAAAAACCCCTAATCTCTTTCTCTTCTTCCCTTTTTTCTCTCCTCCCACCTTCAGGTTTTAATCTTCTCTTTCATTGCCTTTCCTGTGAAGCCTACCTTCGCGTCTCTCTCTACATCTCTAGTCTCCCTGAATCTATATTTTCTTTACCTCTTACACAACTTAAACAATCTGATAAGTATTTAGAAGTATCTACTACTATATCTTCTTACTTATCTTTAGCTTATGATTCTTTTTCTATACTAAATATCTTTAATACTCGTATTGACTTAGAGCCAATACTACAAGAAATAGAGTTAGACATAGTGTCTTGGCTTTCTTTTACTAATTTTTCTAACCAATCTCTTGATTATCGTCTTACTTCTTTTATATAATTTTTATGGTAAAAGTATTTCAGCCCCCTCAAACTGTACCTATTAACTCTACTTCTAACACCCCTTTATCACGTGTTATCTTAACTGCTGAAAACCCTGTTAACTTAGGAGAAACTATCATTAATGTTACTAACTCTTTTAGAACATCTTTTCGTCTTGTAGTTGTCTATCAAAATCTACCTCAGAATAACTACGTTACCTTAAATTCTCTATCTCCTAATAACCTGAAATTCTCTGTTAAATGCTCTACACCAGGCACATTTTTTATAGCTGCTGTACCGGTTTCTGTAACTCAAGATTTTATCTCTAATTCTTTTTTAAAAACCTTACCTGACCACAGCTTAGCTATTCCTATTACTATTAACTCTATTTCTAATAAAACCCCCTCTTCTTTAGAACGTAATAATAATCTTACTAAAATTATAGATAAACTATCCTCTGCTTCTAACTCCTCTAATCCATTAAACTCTATATATAACAAAAGTAAAGAATCTAATATTAATAAAAGCTCTAATATTTCTTCTAACAGAGAAAAGATAAACGAAGAGTTATTGCGTCGTAATGAAATGCTCTCTAATTATATTCTTAGTTTAGCAGTTAATAACAGAGACCAACATTTTAAAGGCGAGTTTAAATACTTACAAGCATGGCTAAAGAATTTTACTAATCAAGACCAAAAAACTATTAAAGCTTTAGATGATTATAAAGAAGAACTCGACTTTAACCAAGGTCAAATAAACGTTTGGCAACGGGTTGTTCAGGATATCTCAGCTACAGGCTTCTCTTTTAATAAGTGTAACTCTACTTCTCATAATCAAGCTTATAACTTCCGCTTTATATCTTCTCACTGTTTTGAAACTATTTCCCCTCTTAATCTTAATGTCTCCGATAATTTTTCTGTTGTAGGTAATTGTTTTAACTCTATTACTAATACATTTAAGGTCTCTTCTAAGTTTAATTGGCAACGTTCTACGGATTTATATGTAAATCAAAATAGTAACTATATAAACCAATCTTCAGGCTCTTTTTACATAGGAAATGTTAATTATTATAGTTCTACTAAAGAAAAGACTCTTCAACAAACAGGCTCTCTCAAAGTCCAAGTAGACCAAAATTATGATATATTAGCAGGCCAGATTAATACTCAGTGCTCAACTAATAGTATTCTTAGAACAAAAGGTATTATCTATAATGAAGCAGATAAAGATTCTTATTTAATAGCTAATAGCTACCAAGTACAAACAAAAGAAGACGTATCTATAAAAAGTAAAACAGATACTAATTTATATGCTCAAAATAGTTTTTATATATCTTCTCAAGGAGAATTGTCTTTAGCTTCAAGTTCTATTACTAGAATCCAAGGTAGCATAGTTCAAATAGGCATGGGGGGTTCCGCTCGCCCTATTATGGACTTAGACACTAATACTATTCTTAATCCAGACCCTGTAAAAGCCGCTGGTATTCCTACTACTTCTTCCTCTAATCAAGTTCAATCTGCCGCTAATTCTTAATTTTAATCCTATGAGTTCTTATAATATTAATACTAATAGTCCTACTCCTACTGGCTCAGTAGCTAGTAACTCTAAAACAGCTGAAAGTCCTCTATTAAAAAAAATAGAAAACAGATTACTAGAAGATGATGTTGACCTTCTAAGTCAAGAACAGGTACAAGCTATAGTAGAAGAAGAACTAAAAAAAGAAGGATTGAGAATAGCTAATAATGCCCAGAAATGGGCTCTAAAAAAATTAGGGGAAATGTTTAAAGGCAGTTCTAAAAAGAAACCTAAAGTAGACCCACCCCCTACTAAAGAAACTGCTCCCCCTTCCCCTACTCTTCCTACATACCCCTCTACTACTAGCCCTAATCCCCAAACTCAACGTACTGTCTATTAATTTACTAATATGCTAAATCTTAAACCAGCATCTTCTTATTACTCTCAATCTGTAAAAAATACAGAAGTTGATTTTGTAATAGAATCTATAGACTTTACGCAACAAACAATTACTTTACAACCCCTCACAGAATCAATCCCCATCGTTGGTCAAATAATTACAGCTTCTACTTGCTCTTTATATATTTCTTCTAAAAATACAGCAACTCTTATCTCGGGGGATCTCTCTAATATTTCTGTTAATTCTTACGCTTCTGTTAATAAACTCTTTACACCCCCTCCTCTCTCTTATAAAATTATCTCCCCTAACACCCCCCTCGGTTCCCTTTTTGTTAACCTCTCTCTCCCTAAATACCATAAACAAGGTTTTTTAGGTTGGTCACTCATAAAAGATTCAGTTCTCTTATTAGTTGGTAATGACCTATTTAACTACTCTACTATATCATTTAATTCTTCAGGATTGTGGGACAAGGGAAATTATAGGTTAGTATTAGGTCTCTATGAACCTTTTAATAAAGGCTTAGTTAACGTAACTGATAGATCTTGGTCTATTGATAAATCTATTAGTACATTTCGTTTTGGTTTTGAACAAGATTCCTCTTTACCTATTTCTCTTTGATTATGCAACAATACTTTCAGCTTAAAGGCCTTCAATTTATTGATGGAGATTTATCTACTAACTGGCTCTTTAGTTTAGATGTTATTTCTAAAGAAGTTAAATGCAGGTTATCTACTCATATAAACGCATATTCTCGTTATATTTTAGAACCAGAGTTTGAAGATTCTAATCCTTTACTAGGAGACGTACCACTTAAACTAACTTTAATAGACGAAACTTATGGTTCAGATTTACAGGATTACGTTTCTCTTCCAGAGGAAGAAATAAACTCTACTGATTTTTATAATTCTATTATTGAAAGTCTTCAGTACGAATCTAGAATTAACTCTGTTAAAGTTTATGGTAATTCTATAAGCGAAACTTCTGTCTCTTTTAGAGTAGGCTCAGATTCTTTATCTATTAATATTTAATTAGTTATTATGTTCTCTCCTAGAAACTTTCAATCTATCCTTGATGAATATCTTTCTACTATAAGATCTACTTCCAGCCCCCTTTCTTTAGATCCTAATCCATCTTCCCCTCTCTATACTCTTGCTAGAGCTAACTCCGCTGTTATCCAAAACCTTGAACTCCGCTTAGCTTCCCTTATTACTTCTTATTCTCCCCTTACAGCTTCTGGCTCCGACCTTGATTCCCTTACTTCTTATTTGGTTACCCGCACTTCTCCTTCTTATTCAGAAGGTGTTGTGACTATATTACCTACTTCTAAATCTATTTTAGTACAGCAGGGTACTGTGTTAACAGATACTAATTCAGGTTCTCAATTTTATACATTATCAGCTGTTTCAACTTCTACTAATCCAGAGCAGAATACTTTAGTTAACGTTGCTTCATTTGTACCTGGTTCTTCTTACAACCTTAGTGCTGGAACCCCCTTGTTTAACTCGGAGTTAATATCTACTGAGCCTACTATACGTTTTTTTGTAGGTAAAGCTAGTTCTAAAACTTCTTTCTCTGAAGGGTTTTTCGGAGGTAGTGATGAAGAATCAGATTTTTCCCTCCGCGCCCGCTACTTTTATTATTTATACTCTAATAATCATCCTTACTCTATTTCTACTCTAAAAAGTGTACTCCAAGCATATACTGGCGTAACTAGAAGTTATGTTAAAACTAGAATACCCGGTATCGTAGAAGTATGGGTTAATTTTCTTAATTCTTACTCTTCTATAGAAGTTGATTCTCTTACTTCCTATCTTGAACCTTATATTCCTGCTGGTATTATTGTTTCCGTTAATAACGCTACCGTTAAATCAGTTTCTATCTCTATTAAAGTTACACCTTATAGCTCTGATTATAATATCTCCTCCCTTAATAGTCAAATATCTGAAGCTCTCTACTCCTCCGTTAACTCTCTTGATATTAACCAACCTTTACCCATAAGTCTTATTAAATTCTCTGTTCTACCTCTCGTCCAAGATTGTACAGTCCTTGAACCTTCCTCTGATGTTACAGCAGATATTAATGAGATTATAGTATTATCCTCTATTAATGTATCATACCCTAGTTAATTATGACTTATAATAATTGGTTTACTAAGATAAACGGTTCATCTATTACTTCTATATTTGAATTATTCCCTTCATCTTTCTATTCAGAACTGTATTCACGCTCTAGAAATATATCACTGTCTTTATTAAACCCTAGCTATACTACTTACTTTAAAACTCCTTCTTTTTCTCAGCCTTTTCTATGCTCTCATTCTACTTTAACTTCTTCTAAAACTTCTTTTAGAACTCCTATTCGCTACGATTATATCCTCTCTACTGTAACTAATAACTCTGAGTCTCGCTTCACTAAATTAAGTCCTGCTTTATATCTTAAAAATACAGAATCTACTCTTACTAGAGATTTTGATAACTCTTTACCTAATTATCCTAATGTAGAAGTTTATTGTTATTTAGTAGATAACGACTCGAGCGTTAAACATATTATTCCTAGTAAGAATAAAGGTATCTTATCTTCCACTTATTCTAATTCTTCTACTAAAACTTTAATTTCCTCTTCTTGGGGTCTTATCCTTGCTTGCTCTCTTAATAAACCAGAACTTGTAGTTTCTCAACTTATAGAACTACTCCAGATATCTTCTACTAAATCTTTAATCACTTTCCAAGAAAATAGATTCCGTTTCTCCCCCCCTATCTCTTCTGGTCTTTCTAGTTTAGATCCTTCTAACACCTCTTCTGATTTCTCTTTTTATGAAAATGCTCTCTTAGGTCTCTCTATTTCTAAAGCCCTTCATTACCTTACTAATATTAATTATTTTAGTAATCTTATATCTAACTTTTATGTAGACTGCTTAAACTTATGCAAAGCATTTTGTTATATTACCTGTAATTCCTTTGATTACTCCACTGGCTTTTGCTGTGAAAATTACACTAATGGCGAAGTTGATTTATTTTCTACTTCCTTTAAAACTTCTGTTATAGCTTCTTTACTCTTTAACTATTATCTACAATTAGATTATGACTCTACTATTCATGAAAAAGCAGCTAGACTTTTTGTTTCTTTCAATAATTTACCTGAATTACCAGACAATCTATTTTATTCTCTCTTTAATGAATCGTCTAGTTTAACAATCTGTACTTATAAATTCTGGTGGCATTGTCAGTTCTCCCCTACTACTTCTTTAAGTCTTATCTCTTTTTACAGTAAAAATCGCCTTAACAGTACAACTTATTCTGATGATGATTTTCTTATTGCTAGTCTTATAAATCTCTATTCTTTTAATAACAGACCTTATTGGACTGTTCAATTGCTAGAAACTTTCTATAACCAGTCTATATTTAATGAAGTAACTTCACAGCCTATTTATAACATTGTTCCTTTATCTTGTTTCCATTTTAAATCAGATTTAGTGACTCCTTCTGCATTTGATACTTTTGCTTTAGAAGCAGAAGCTTTCTGTAGCTATTCTAAAGACCTTATTATATCTTTTCTACCAGAAGGTGTTGAATGGTCTAACCCTGATAAAGAGGAAGACAAGTCTACTTCTATAGGTTCTCTTATATATACTTATTCTCAGTGTTATTTTAATTTCTTTATAGTTTACAGCTTACTTCGTTTACCTATTTTTTATTCTTCTGGCTTTCTCTTACGTATTCTAATTAATTTATGGCTTCCTATAGCTAATTTTTTACCTGAATATATTATAAAACCTATAATTAATACTTTATTAGACCCTTTTATAAAAGAGTTTATACAATTCCCCCTTACCTCTTCTCATCAAGATTTTCTTTTAAACAAACTTAACTTCTTATTAAAACAAAACTTTTCTGTTCAGTACAGTTCTACACCTTATTATCTTTCTTTAAAAGATTTAAATTCTTCAACTTACTCTGACAAATCTATTTATACAGGTTTAGTTAATAGATTAGACTATAGAAATAAGGTTCTATATGAAGATCAATACACAGCTATTGCTTTCTATCCAAAAGAAAATACTATTACTATTGATTCTATTACTAAAAAATATAACTCTCTAGCAGAAAGAACTACTCCTGGGTTCCCAATTGACTCTAATTCTACTGGTACTGTTTTTTCTAATGATAAATATGTTTATCCTGTCTCTGAATTTCTGCCTTTAATGCCTTTACACTCTAATACTTATTGCCCTACAGGTTATACTTTTATTACTAACCTTATTATGCCTGTAGGTGTTTGGTCTCCACTTTATTCTAACTACAATCTTTCTTTTAAATTAAATGATTTGTTTATATGTTGTCTCGGTCCTTTAAATATTAGCTCTAATATAAAAGTCTGTAAAAACTCTGTTTGTAAAATAACAATTATCTAAAATGTTTAATAGTTCCCTTTCTAATTCTGTATTGAGTGTGCTTTCTTTTGGTGGTTCTATTAACCCTACAAACTTAACTTCTTTAACTATACCCTCTTCAGATTCTAGGTTTATATGTTTCCACTCTTTTAATCCTTCTACTAATAACTCTGACTCTAATTTTCTTTTTAGTCCATCTTATATACCCTTCACCCCTTTAGTAAACTCTGATTCTAGTTTTATAACTAACTCCAACACTATTACAACTTCTAGCACTATAAGTCCTGTAACTATTAACTTTACTTCTTTCTGGTATGGAAATAATAATACTAAAACTATGATAAGTTATTCTACTTTACTTAAACCTCTAGAAATAACCTCCGGAGATAGTATAACTATTGAACCTAATCAATTAGTAATAACCTTCTTTTTTAATTCTCTATAAATGTTATGGCAGCCAGGGATTTTACTTTAGAAGTTAGTAGTTTTATAGAAAGTATTGTAGACTCTATTAATGAAGAAATTGGAGTTCCTCAATCTTCTGATATTCTAAGTTTTATAGCTAATGAAATAAATAAAGAAACCTGGGGTGTGAAAGAACTAAACCCCCGTCAAGTTCTTTTATTAAAAACTTTTTATGGCCTGTCTCTTAATGAAGATGAACAGGCTATATTAGAATCTTGGTTTGCTCTTGATAGACTTTCTTTTAACCCCTCCTTTTATATCCCAGGTACTACTTATCAATCTCTCTGTGTTGAAGCTGGCCGGCGGGGTTCTAAAAGCTTCTTGGCTTCTTTAATTGGTGCTTACGAATTCTACAGGTTATGCGCTATGAAAAGTCCTCAAATGTATTATAATATAGCTACATCTACTGCTATATCTATATACTGTATAGCTACTAGTGCTACACAAACTAAGAGAACTATATTTTCTCAAATAAAAGGACTTTTAGAACATATTCCGTATATTAAACGTTTAGTAGATAAAAAAAAGATTATTATAGGAGAGGAAGAGATTAAGTATCCTGATAAACTCTTGTACATATATAGCGGTAATTCTAATTCTGCGTCTCAAGTAGGGTCTTCAGTAATATGTTTATTGATGGATGAAGTTGCTAGGTTTGATGAAGAATCTAAAATATCTAGCGGCGATTCTGAAAGTAACGCTCTTAAATTATGGTCAAACATTGGTATCTCTGGTGTTACTTTTGGTTGTGATGCTAAACGTATTGCTATATCTTCTGCTTGGTGCGAAGGTGACGCTATACAAAAGTTATACCAAGTCTCTAAATCTTCTCCAGGTTGGTTGGGTTTCAGACTTCGCTCCTGGGATCTTAATCCTGTTCATGCTGCTAGAGATAATCCTGTAGTACAAGCAGAATACCATTTAGATCCCCGCCAAGCAGCTCTAGAATTTGAAGGCGTACGTTATAACCGACTCTACTCTTTCTTTGATGATGACGAAATAGTCCGCTCTTTTAGAGGTAACTCTTCTATTTCTTTAAGTACAGAAGTAGGTTCTGATAAACTTGTAAGAATTAATATTAAAAAGATACTATCTACTTCTCTAGTCTCTGCTATGCATTTAGATCCAGCTTTTGTAACTGATAGTTTTGCTGTTGCTTTTGGTCATAGGGAAGTTATAAACAAAGAACGCTATGGTATTATAGACGGTCTTTTAGTCTGGGATAATAGCCCAGAACAAACTGTCGGTATTAGCAATGTTTACAGTTGTATATATGAAGTAAACAAATCTAGACCTTTAAGCAAAATTACTTCTGACCATTATAATCCTGAAACTATTCAACATCTTAGAAACTCTGGTCTTAACGCTTCTGTTATGACTTTTAGTCAAACAAAACAATTAGAACTTTACGATTTCTTTCGTAAGATGCTTCACGAAAATAGAGTAATACTACCTGTAGATTCTCCTTGGACTAGTCGCCTTAAAGAAGAATTATTTGGTATTAGCCTTATAAATCAAAAAAAGATAGACCATCGTAAGGATGGTTCTAAAGATATTGCTGATGCTGTAGTCTCTGTTATATGGCATCTTATGTCTGATTTCTCTACTTCCGAAACTCCTAAATCCTCTTCTATTGGGTCTGTAAATACTAATTTCTCTGACTCTGACCTCACTTTTACTAACTCTTCTAAAGAACTAACTAAACAAGTCCGCCGCTCTTACCGTCGCTGGAAATATAACTCCTTCTCAGACCCTGTGTGGTCTCAAGATGATTAGATTATACTTGAATATATAATGCTTCTTAGTTTTACCTATGCTTACAAACCATACTATCTCTAAACACAGGTCTTTTCAAGACCTTACTTTTGAACTTTCAGGTATTACTGTTTTTACAGGCAATAACAACACAGGTAAAACGTCTTTACTAAAACATATTTATTATAACTCCCCAGAGGGTCATGTTCTTATGCTTAGCTCTAACAGAAGAACTGTCCCTAGCTACTTTTACCTTAAAACTAACTCCCTTCCTTTTTCTACTGGTGTTAATGGTCAGTTTGTTTATCCCTTTTTTATCGCACTAGACAAACACCGCCCCTTCTTTCAATCCACTCTCTCTACTAAACTCTCTGATTTAAATCTCTTACGTACTATTCACTTAAAACAATCTACTACTAAACCTAATAAGTATAAAATCATTGCTAAGTCTTTGAATAACGCTAAGGTTGAAGTAAATAAGTTAGGGGATTCAGTAACTTCTTTTTTACAGTTGTTTTTATTATTAGAGTATGTAGATAGAGGCACTACTATCATTCTAGAAAATCCAGAGAACTCTTTAGACCCTACTAATCAATGTTACTTGGCTGATACTCTTATAGATTATTATCAACAGAAAGACATACAGTTTATTGTAGAAACTCAAAGTAACTATTTTATTAGAAGAATCCAACACCGAGTCGCTCAAAGATCTTTAAGGTTATCAGATTTTAAAGCCTATGCTGTGTACTCCGATGATAAGAAATCTAATCTTTTTGAATTAATCTTCAAAAATGACGGTTTCATCTCTAATATCGAATCTGATGAATTACAACATACTTTTTCTATAGATTGGGAAGAATTTAAACCTATTTAAGGTAGTTAGTTAGTTAGTTAGTTAGTTAGTTAGTTAGTTAAGGTAGCCGCGCGGCTACCCTTTTTTCTGCTTTATTCCCTCTTACCTATACTTTAAGTTTATCTACACCTCTTATACCCGCTATTATGACTTTATTCGTAGATGGCAATAATGTACCTTTTATAACTAATAATAATCTTTTCTATAGTCCATCTCTTCCTTTAGTTTATTCTCCTATAGCTATTCAGTTTGTTCCTCCATATCGAATAACCCCTAACGACTCTCCTAGCGTTTCCCTTTCTGTATCCCCTACTAGACTAAATGAAAACACAAACACTAAGTTTGCTTTTACCTTTACTCGCAACGGTGACCTTACTCTACCTTTAACTGTTAATTTCTCAGTTGGCGGGACTGCTAGATTTGAAGCCAATGGAACTGATCCAGCTGATTATACTCAGTCCGGCGCGGCTACCTTTAATAGCACTTCTGGTACTATAGTATTTACAGAAAATACCCCAACTTCAATCCTTTTTATATCCCCTATAGGAGATACTGATCAAGAAGAAAATGAAACAGTAATCATTACTATTCAACCAGGCTTAGGCTACGCTATAGCTACTATCTCTCCTGTTATTTGTAGTATCCTTAATGATGATTCTGCTCCTTCTAGTGCTGTAATTCCTAAGTCAGATTATTATTTACATATTACTCCCCCTGCTTCTTGTAGACCAGGAGTTTTTAGTCATATTAGAGAACCTTTTATTGTTGAGATACCAGTTGACGGTTTAGTTAAGTTTGAACTTATTCCTTCTGACCTTTTTATCCCTCGTGGACGCTATAAGGTAAGGTACTACCGCCGTGGTAATTCTAAACCTTTTGATATGCAAAATTGGATAGTTAGAAGTAAACCCTTGTTTCAGTCCCTTACTCTTCTTTATAGCTCTTCTCAAATAGCTCTACCTTATTTTGTTTGGGCAGTTAATTCTGTTAGTGGTGTAGATAGTTTTATCTTTGAACAGAACATGCTTAATATCTTTTCTAACTCTCTTATATTAGGTCAGTCTACTATGTCTGTTCAATATCAACCTTCTCTTACTTTAGACCAATTAATAGAATATAACATTAATACTTCTAGTAGATACTAACAGCGTGTTACTGCTAAACTATGGATTATTCAAAATATCTAATATCTAATTCTGTTTTATCTCCTGGGTCTTTGGCAGTAACTGCTTCTAATATTCAAGGAGCAATGTCTAATATCAGCTCTAACTTTCAAGGAGCAGCATCCCAACTTAGCAATTATTTTAATCCTCAACCTCGTCAACCTGTTTCTCAAAAAAGTTTTATTGTCCAAAAAGTTAGTGACGCTGATACTATTAGTGGTTATTATGAATCTGATCAGTCTAAAAAAACAGTAACTATTAGAGTCGGTTTAGTTGATGCACCTGAAATCCCCCATACTCCTGAAGAAGAAAATTCTAAAAATAAAATAGATATAGAACACTTTAAATGGGGTAAAAAAGCAACTAAACATGTTGAAGACTTATTAAAAAAAGAGGGCAACAAGGTAAATATAATAACTTTAGATAGGGATGAATATGGTAGAACTGTTTCTATAATAGGATTAAAACCTACTACTACTAATAAAGATTATACTTTACAGGAAAACCTACTAGAACATGGTTACGCTTCAATATACTCTGAGTTCTTTTATAAATACGCTAGAGAAAATCCTGGTCTAGAAAGATTATCAGGTGTACAAAGCAAAGCTAAAGAAGAGAAAAAAGGTATCTGGTCAGATAAATATTATCTTCAACCTTCTAGTTTTAGAAAATCTTCAGCAGAGTTTAAATTAGCTAAAGTAGAAGCTATTGATAATCCTATTCTTAAATTCTTTATTCCCCTACTCTATAAAAATAGATCCGAAACCTCTGACCTTCAACAACTTATCTTACCTAATTACCTTGGTAGTGATTTCTTTAATAACACTAAGCAAACTTCTGTGTCTATGTATCAAGACACATACTTTACAGCATCAGGAGAAAAACCTACAGGTTTTAAAGGTACTATAGCTAAATGGGCTGATTACAGTCTTAATTTACCCGGTTTTGGAGATATTCTAAATAGAATATTTACTGATATCTATACTGAAGGTTCTGGTCTGACTGGTGTACTGGCTAAAGGCGTAGGACGTGTATTAGATACTTTTACTGGATTCTATTCTAGCGAATTTTATAGAAGAGTACGCTCCGGAAAAGAAAAAGGTTCTATATCAAAATTTCATAAATCTTTTTACGAAGCAGATCCAGAAAGAGGAGTGTTTGAAAACACTATCTACTCCTCTGCTATGACGGTTTCTTCTACAGCTTATTCTTTAGCTTTTTACTTTGGTGTATCTCATACTTTTTCTATCGCTAAAGCTCAGTTTGAAGAAGTTGGTATTGAAAAGGTTAGTAGCACTTTATTTACTGATTCTGATATTACTAACTTAAGTGATAGAAATATACGAGACTTTTTCTTTTCTAATGAATTTATTAAATCTATAGATATTATTACAAACCTACAAAACTCATTTATTAGTACTGACCCAAATATAAGTTCTCTTAATGCTGGTAAGTTTGTAGAAGATTATTATAATTACGTAACTCAACGAGCTGCTGAAATACAAGGTTATACTCCTGATTATAGTGGTATAAATAACGATGTCCGTTTACAGTTAGACGTAATATACGGTAGCAATAATGTAACCCCAGAGGGTTCTGCTATTAATAGATTAATTGTTCATGTCTCAGAAAATATTACACCTTCAGTTTCAACAACTCCTACTACTCTTAGTTCTGATGAGTTAACTCGAGTTCAACGCGAAGTTTTAGGTATTAACACTACTACTGCAGAACTTGACCTTTCTAGGTCTTATAATTCTTCTACTCTAGGTTTTGATAGAGGTTGGTTTGGACAACTTTCTAGATTTAGACAGTTAGACCTTTCTAATTTTAATCATATTGTATTTCCTATCTTAGAATCTATTTCTGTTGTGCCTGATGACGAATCTAGAAGGATCTTTAATAATAACTTAGAAAACCTCAGAAATTTATTGTCTCAAAACCCTGTAGCTGTCTATAAAATAGTACAGACTCCTGATGGTAGTTTCCATAGAAGATTTAGCGATTTTGAAATAAAAAACTACGGTTATTCAAGATTAGAATCCATCGCTGAATTATTAGATAAAATATCTGAGTTTATCCCTGCTAATCCTTTACTTTATTTTAAACCTTATCGTGATTCTATTGGCATCCGCTCCCTCAGAGTTGACCGCAGCGCAGGTACTGATATTGAAGATTATTCCCTTAAAAATCTCTTGGCTCCAGGTTTTAGCGGTCTTACTGCTTTTAGTAAAAGGATTGCTCAAACTATCTTTAAACAATCAACTAACTCTAATATCTATCAAGAAGCTTTTGAAAACTTTAGAATTTACACTCTAGAGAATTCTTTATTTTCTATAGAAAAACAAATATACACAAGAGTAGAAAGAATACTAAAAAATGCAAACTTTAGACGCTTAAATCTAACTACACCAATAAATCCTGCTGGTGCTCCTGATTATACAGAATTATTAAGACAGCTAACAGAACAATTATATGGTGGTGGTAGTGACCCTAATAATGTAGGTGTTTTAAGCAGATCCCTCCAAAACTTATTAAGAGAACCCCGCTCTAGACGATTATTAGAATTATATATACAACGCAGAGAACAGTACGATACTATCGTTCAAAGTCGTTATAATTATGCTACTTCTATAGATGCTGGTAAACCTAATATCTTTAAGTCTGTTCGTGGTTTTCTTCTTTCTGTTGGTCCTCTTCTTATAGCTGATAAGTTGTTTGACCCTCATATAATGCGTAACTCAGGAGATCTTATTAACCAGATATTAGTTGATTTTAATCTTACAAGCTATAAAACTAAAGAGGGCAATGATCGTAAGTTTGCTAACATAAAATATTCTGGTGGCATACCTGGTTATATAAAATATCCTTTAGTTGCGTCTGGTTTTATTATAGGTGGACACCTACTCCCTAGTTTTGAATATACTACTAGTACTGGTATTAGTATCTTTGAAAAGTCTTTTAGTGAAAGAACACAACGCTTCTATCCACATGGAATACTACAACATCTTAATATTGTTAGGCAAGCTACTGGTATTAATGACCCAACTTCTTCCCTATTAGATAATCCTTTTACTAATTTAACTACAGAACAACAGCAACTTCTAACAAGATTAAAGAATGTTTCTAGTTCTAGACCTGTTACTAAATTTGGATGGTTGGGAGCTCTAATAGGAGGTTCCCTTACTTTATTAGCTACTCAGTTTATATTTAACGCCGCAGCTAATATCTTAAATCTTAATAAGTTTATCTCAGGTAATTCTCCTACAGGCTCTTCCCCTAACTCTGAAAATTACCTCTCATCTCTATCTTTAATTAAGGGTGTTGTATCTCGATTACAACAAGATAAACCTTTTACTATTAAAGAATATTCTATGTTAAATCTCTCCATGTTAGCAGCTTATAATCTAACCTATGGTAGAGTCGCTAGAGAACAAGTTAATTACAACTTCTCTCAACAAATACCTAACCCTATCTTTCAGCTAACTTTTGTATCTAAACTAGACCCAGCTGGTAATTCATTAACTATAGGAGCAGGTTTTCAGTTTTTCCCTATATTAGGTACTGGCTCTATCCCTTCTGCACCTTTAGAATTTAGACTTAAACCTTTTAATTCTTATTTACCTGAAGCTCGTAGGAGCAGTATAAATTATATTAGTAGTAAAACTCCTCTAACTGAAGAAGATATATCCGAAAGTGAAAAGTTAGCTTTTTCACTCTCTTTCTTATCTTTTCCTAAACATTTTCTCTCTTTCTCTAAAGATAATTCTCTTTCTACTGTTATGAGTTTTGTTGGAATATCTTCTTATATTTCTACTGGTTTTGATAGACTAGAAGATAGATTACGAAGACTTCCATCAACTTCTACTTTAAGAAGAGAGCTAAGACAATTTAAAACTCCTTATCATATAGCTAAATTTGTAGCCGGTTCTTTTGAAACTCTTGCTAGATACAGTCAAACTCCCCTTTTTGCTCTGCCTAATGCTATTGCTAGAGGCGCAGCTGCTACTTTAGGCATTCCTGAACAATCTCTTAGAGCTCTTGGTACTCGCTATGGCTCCCGCTTTAGAAGAGCTTTACCTTTGGCTCTTGCTTATCTGTACGCTTCCTCTGTTCACTCTCCTGATTCTGATTTCTCCCATATAGGTTCTTTCCTAGAACCCAATGCCCTCGCCTCGGAAGCCTGGAAGCTAACTACCACTACTATTCCTCTTACTGCTATTTATGGATATTCATTAAGAAACGCAGGTGTATTTGATACTGCTGAGTCCTTTGCTAACGCTACACCTAACACTTATATAGGTCGCCAACAGCAAGCAATACATAGAATATATACTCAAGCAATAGATGCTAGTCAATCTATTGATAATTTGTTTGTAAGAACAGTACCTCTACGTTTATCTATAGCTGCAAGAAGAGTATTCTCTGTATCAGCCGTGTTAGCGGCTATAGGTTTATTCGGCAGAGGATTAACAGGTAAAGGTTTAGGTTTTACAGATGTTGTTTCGGATTCTGATTCAGCTAATTTAACTTTTGAAGAGCAGCTGTACAGACTTCCAGGGTCTTATAAAAAACCTCGTTATCAACCTAAAAACTTTACAGATTCTCTCTACGCTTACTCTGATTATCTACTCCGCGCCGCTACCTCTATATTCGGTATTAAAAGCCTTATCTACCAAGATAATGCTAACGCCTTTATACCCCTAGGCGGACCTTTTGGCCTCTCTGAAGGTAGATACGATTTTAGACTATATACTCAATCTCAAGGAACTTTCGCGGATATTAGTGGCTCTCAATACAGCTTTGCTCAATTATTAAGTAGTTCTGATTTCTCACAAATATTTAAAAATATACTAAGCTATGATGACAGAAATATATCTCCAGACCAACTATTAGAGCGTAACTACAACAGAATTATGGGTTCTCTACCTCGTAAGTCTCCCGCTAAATTAGTAGGTTTTATTACTAGTACAGAATCAGAAATGCTTTCTAATACTAGTGAAGCTCTTCTTTATGCTTTACAGTTCCGTACTCAGGAAACTAGAAGATTAAGTCACCAACGTCCTATAGAATTAGTTTATTCTCTCTTCTTTGACTTGTTTAAGTCTGGAAAGTTTAAAACAGACTTAGTTAATAAAGAACTAAGTAAGATTCTACCATTTGGAGAACTCCCTCGCACTTTCTCACCTTTTGACTACTTTAATTATTCCGGTTACTTTTCTTTACCCAAAAAACGTAACTTATTATTTGACGTTGGTAATAAATTATTTAAATTCTTAGATAATATTAAGTACGGTTCTAAAGATCTAGATTACAATTTTATAAACTCTGCTAGACCAAAAAATGATAGTTCTTCTTTATTTTCTTACTTTGGTAATACCTTTAAGTACGCTCTAGGTGGGTTTAATAATACTACTACCTCAGGAACAGCTGCTCTGTTAGCAGCTCAACAAATACCTCTGTTTCTTATTACTACCGGTAATATTATTACTTTCTCTATTCAATCTATTGCTTCTTTTGCAGCTTATAATCAAGGCGCTCTCCATAACTCTACTGTTCGTAAACTAGAAAGCATTCTTAATGACCTGGAAAGAATAAGAAGACCTCCTTTATCCTACGCATTTATAAACGATGCAAAAAGTCCAGTTATTAGCTTACACCCAATACAATTTAAAGGCACTAATAAACCTGTATATCTATTAACTTCTGAAGCTTTCTTTAATTTAGATGAAAATAAACTATTGTTTTCTGATACCCCTGATGGACGTAGTAACTTAGGAAAATTATCCAGCAATGTTAGCTCTGAGTTTAATAATTTTTATGGACGCTTGATAAACTACTCTAGCTCTAATTCTGATTTAAGTTTGTTTAACTCTGATTTAAGACAGGTTTTAAGAGGAACTGAAACCGTAGATACTTATATAAATAGTATAAAAGATAGGTTTAAATCCGATTTATTAGACAGAACTGTAATTGATGTTGTAAACCCTGCTTCCCAATCTCAAAGGTCTATAAAGTTCGGAGATGTAATGGGTTTATCTCAACCAGATAAATTAAAGAATTTCCTTGACCAGTTTGATTCCTTATCTTATGAAATTAATTATATCCTTGCTGATAATAGTCTTTCAGATGAAATACGTCTTAATAAATTAAAAATTGTATTAGCTAATAAATTTAAACAAATACACACATCTTTATTTCACTCTGCTACAGCACAATTAGTAACTGATTCTGAATACTTAAACATCCCTAATGTTACTCCTCCTAGAGGTAATATACAGCATAGAATAAGCTCTACAGCTCCTGAGTCAGAACAAATAATCAATAGAATTATGTTAAATAGAGGGTTTAGCGGAGTGCTCTCTGAAGGTATGTTTGGCCTTATGAAAATAATAGGAGCTGCTAACGACTTCTTTCCTCTATATAGTGCTGTATCTAGTTTTACTTTAGCTGGGTCTGAAAATGACATGCTTCGTAAAATAGAAGCTTCTCAAGCTACTGCTGGATTCTTAGGGGAAATTCCTGCAACTGTTTTTGCCCTTGGAGCATTTAGCGCCGCAATGTCTAGTGTTCCAGCTTTTGGAGCCGCTTCTCTTTTAGTTGGCTCCGCTATCGGTGCTTATTACTTGGATCAACAATTTCTTCGCGGCTCTTTTACTCGCTCTATTGTAAACTTAACTAGATCTTATGACCGCCATATTGGTACTCCTATATTTAACAAAACCTCTTCCATTATATATCACCTTTCAGGAGTACCTGGTGTCTCTAATGTCCTCTCCGCTGCACGCAACTCTGTCTTTAAACATATAGACTCTAGCCTTGATTATGTCTGGGATAAAGTCGATAACCAAATCAGTGGCAATGTCCCACTTACTTTTCTCTCTAACCTTCTTCTCCCTAGTACCGCAAAACGCTTCGACCGCATCATCTATCCTAAGTTTACTCGTGAATATGCTTTTGCTGGTAGAAACCTATTTAAATATACATCGATAGATGTCTATCAGAATAGATTAGACTTAATGAGGACAGCTAGACAAAGAGCCAGCTCAACTAGAGGAGGTATAGATGATTTTGTACACTCTTCTGTTCTTGGTAGGTTTGCTGAATATGATAGAATTTATGCTGATAGGTATTTTGAATCAATTAATTCTTCTAGAGTACTAAACGATTTTAGACCTCGTGCAATGGGTAGTTCTCTTCTTAGATTAGCTATCCAACGCCGTATTCAGATTTCAGATCATGAAGCTGTCGGTTCTTATCAACGTAGATTACCTGAGTTCTTTAGAGGTGCTACTCTTCTCAGCACTATTTTTTCTGTTGTCCCTAAACTTGGTTTTGCCTATAACTCTACTTACCTCGGTTACAAAGACCTTGTTTACAGAGATGTTATTAGACCTAATATACGTCGTCTATATCGCCCTATTAGAGCTATTGGTGCCCTCTACTCTAACATTACTCACGGTGTGGCTAATTCTACTAGAAATGTTTTTTCTCGTCTCTTTTCACCTTTTAATACTAGAATTAGAACACAAGCACAACAATTATTTAACATACCTTTTATAAGAAACAACTCTAAAAACATCGCTATAACTGGATTATTATTATCTCTAATAAGTGCTTATAATCTACTAGATAGATACTCATCAAAAGAAGATAAACAACGCAACAATTTAGCTATAGCTTCTACTCTAAGCGGTATCGGTTTACTTTATTCCGCTCATTTAGCATTCTCTGGAAAAACAGCACACCAGTCTTTTTTTAAATCTCTTAGAGTTCCAACTAGTATACGCAGTCTAACTTTAGCTACTGCAGTTAGCGTTTTTAAAGTATTTCAAGGTGCTTCTAAAGCAAGTGTCGGCGCTGGTGTTCGTTTTCTCCTTCCTTTTGGAGCTAGAAATTCTTTTACTTTAGGCCTAAGTTCTGTAGCTCTTACTTCTAGAATTATTTTTAATAATTTATTTCTCTCTAAAAATCCTAATGACCCTAATCTTCAAAATATCTCTAATTCAATAAACACCGGTTTTACTATCCTCTCCTCTTATGGTGCTTTTAGATATGGCTTGACTAGAAGACCCTTTTTAGATTATTTAAGCTCTGACTTGAGAGGTTTTAATCCTGTTCTTAACGCATTAACTAGAGCTACTGGTAGCGTATTTTCTTTTCTTGGGGGTTCTTCTAACATTGCAACTAGAGTTTCTAGAGGAATAAGACTACCTTCTATCCCACCTTTTATAACTAGATTATCTTCTAATATCTATAATAGAAGTGTGGGCGCTGCTCGTTTTGTTACTAACCCTATTCGTTCAGGTTTACGCTCCTTCTTTGGTAATATTCAATATCACTCACCTTCTATCTTTGATGTAGGTTTTATAGGTTCAGGAGCTTTAAACGTTTTAAATCTTAACCTTAAATCTACTAAAGAAGAAACTAGGGCAGCTTACGAAAACTTAATAGGCCCTACTATAAATGCTGGATTAGGTTCCTTGGCTTTAAGAAATGCTAGGCTAAGTGGTAGATCTGTTAACTACCATATTATTTTCTTAGCTTCTCTTAGTGTTTCTAAATTTATAAATTATTTCTCTGATAAAGTAGCAGACTTTCATTACCATAATTTTGTTGAAAAATTTAGACTTCCTAGCGCCACTACTCTCGGCGCTGCTATTAAATCTATTCCTATTACTATAGATAGAGATACTGTCAAAACAGGAGTATTAACATTAGCGGGCGGCGTCGCTCTTTACAGTGTTTTTGAGTCCTTTGCATCTCTAAAACATATTAAACAAAATCGATTGCAAACTCTTGCACTGGAAAAGGCTTCCATTAACACAATTCAACCTTCTATTCCTACTACTCCTGGAGGTTCTACTACTTCTACTATTTCTACTACTCCTGGAGGTTCTACTACTGCTACTATTTCTACTACTCCTGGAGGTTCTACTACTGCTAGTTTAAATCCTCGTTTTGCTGTATCTCCTTATGATTTTGCTATTAAGAGGCATACTCATTTGCCTTCTCATATACTGTCTACTAGTTCTGAATTAAATAAACTAAAAGGAGTAGATATTAAGTTTATAGATAATTTTGCTCCTAGTCCTTCTAACCCCAACAAGAAAGTAATAGGTACTTCTTCTACCTCATACACTTACAATAAAAATGTTAAATTATTTAGAAGTACTTATGATATAGTTTATCCCGATTATTCTGCTGACGGGCAGTTAATGAGAAGAACAGGAATATTACAACAAACTCCTAAAGTTATTGATAATAAATTAACTTTTCATTTAATAGAGGGACCTGCAATCCCTGTAGAATCCCAAAAACGAGGACTTTTTGGTAAACGTCATCCTGAAATGCAGGTCACTGATTCCCCCTCTAGTCACCCTTCTTTTAGACAACAGTTAGATTCTATTCCCGCTTCAAAGACTGATTTAATAGAAGTAAAAGCTCAGGGCAAAAAGGAATTTGTACCTTATAATGCAGACTTTATACCAGAAGAAGGAGGAGTTTACACTTATAGAAGAAGTGTAGAAATAGGTTTAGAAAACTATGAAGCAGTTCCTGGTAACCCTTCAACAGTACGTGCTGTAGTTAGTTATGATATCTCTGAAATACAGGCTAAAACTTTTCAACAACAAATTCTACGATTAAAAAATCCTTATATAATTACAAAATTTATACCCCAGAACATAGCCCCTGTTTCTATTTCGGCTACTTTACTCTCTCCAACACCTGTTTCTACTTCAACTAATTTCATACCTCAAGTTCCTAAACCTATCTTTCCTCCTCCTAGTTTACCTAGACAAGTACCACTGCCTTACATACCCTCTTCTAATCCTATTGACCCTGCTTATACTAGATACAGTAGTCAGTATTATGCAAATAATCCTTTAGGTAAGACTACAGCTACTACTACAGCTACTACTACAGCTACTATTAATAAAGCAGTATCTACGACTAGCTCTAGTTTTAATAATAAGTTAGCAAATACAGGAAATTTATTAGGTTTAGGATTAACCTTTGGTTATTTAGCTTATAATCAGTTTTCTAAAGATGATGATAAAACAAAACAAGCTGTAGGATCTACCCTTTTATATTCTTCTGTAGGGATTCCTTTGGTCTCTAATTTACCTCAAGGGGTTGATTTTATTAAAAACTTTAAACTTAGTTCTTTAAACCTTTCTAGTGTAAGTAATTTCTTTAAAATACCTTCTTTTGAGAGCACTGTAAAAGGTGTAGGTCTCTCTTATATGAGCTATATTTCTGGTTTTAGAGCTGGATTATCTTTATATAGTATGTTTGACACTGAAAGTCAACCAAAACAGTTAAGTAGAGAATACGTTTCTAGAAAGTTAGCCGGCGAAACTACAAACATAATTATGAGCGGCGTAAGTCTAGGCCTTTCTGTCTTTGGCCCACTTGGTGTCGGAGCTGCTATAGCTCTAGAAATCTTTGGTTCTCCTGTGTTAAACGATGTATTAGACACTTATTACACACAAAGGATGTCTGCTTTAAAGATCTCTTCTAGTAGAGATTTATTAGATTTTCAAAGACATATTGCTCTATCAACTGCTGTAGGTGCCGGGGTAGGTTTAGTAGCTGGTGGTATATTAGCTGCTTTGTTTCCCCCTGCTGCTCCTTTTGCTATTATCGGTGGTGCTATTGGAGGAGGTGCTATTGGCGCTATATTAGGTCCTTATACTTATTCACCTGGTGGTAGTCGTACTAATGCTGCAACTTTTAGACCTCCTGCTAATTCCTCAACCCCAACTCCTACAGGCTCCCCTTTAGGATTAGGAGTATCTTATGCTCCTTATGACGTAATGTCAGGCCCTTACAAAGTTAAAACTTTTAATGATACTTCAATACATCATCCAAGTACAACAAATAGAGGAAATACAACAGGAAGTGGGAGGAGGTATAGAGATTTAGGGATTCCTGGTAGAGGAAGAGATGAAATAGAACCTTTTAACCCTAATCTAATAAAAATAGATTACGTATTAAGACTAAAAGGTCAACAATCTACTGATGTCCCAGTTCCTTCTCCATTTACTGCTTTTGTAAAAGTTTTACCAGCACTAGGTGGCTACACTTTTTATAAAACTAGAGAAGATTATTTAAACTCTTTTTCTTCTGACTCCTTTATAAGAGACTCTTCCAAAAGAGGAATATTAGGTCAAATGTATCATTTGAAAGGCCTTACTTTTACTAGCGGTCAGTCTGTAGTTGAAGGTCAGTTTTTAGGCACTCAAAGTAATGCCGCAGCTGTTACAGGAGATGTTCACGTCCACTTGTCCGCTTCCGTTGAAGACCATGAAAGGTATATTAAAGCTTTAAACAGCGGTAATCCTAATGTTCTTCGCAGATCACAAACAATAGCAAATGATGTTTACTCTAGTAATACCCTTCCTAGTTCTATACTAACCGGTAGAGGTAATAACCCTTTAAATCCTAGAGATACTTCATACTTAACGCCTTTAGGTACACAACTTCAACAATATTTAGACCACCCAGCTATAAGAGCGTTTTTTGATGCTATAGCCAGATCAGAAGGAACAGATTTTTTACCTAATAATGCAACTAAAAACTACGGTTATACTAAATTATATGGCGGGGCAGAGCTAACTGATCTGTCTCAAATGCCTTACGATAATCGTCCTTTACCTGGAGCCTTTACTGCTTCAGGACGATATCAAATAATGTACAATAACCCACCTCACCTTGAGTGGCGAAGGGCTAATTCTACTCTAAGGAAATTATTTAGATCTAAACCTTCTTATGAACCAGGTGTACAAGATTTATTAGCTATATACTTACTTTTTGAAAGGGGAAATGGAGCATACTTAAATGAAGTTATAAGTGCTTTTTCAGAAAATAGAAACATAAAAAGTAGTATATTCTTTGAAATATCTGGTATATGGACTCCCCTACAAACAGATGAAGGAAAAAGTCAATACCCTAATCAAGCAAAACCAACCGGCAAATTATCTGAGTTCATGAGATTTGCTAGAACTAGATATGCACAATATGTAGGAAATAGAAGTACACCACCACCACCACGATCATCAACACCACCTTTAACTAGAGTACCTTTAACTCAAGCTATTAGGCAGTACAAAGCTTTACCTACTAGTTTAGTTAATAACCCTCCTAGAGAACCTATAGATTATATTAATACCCAAGAAAAAGTAGTAGCTCTCACTTTTGACGATGGACCTGACCCTTTATTTACTCCAAGAATTTTAGACATTCTTAAGGAAAGCGGAGTAAAAGCTACTTTTTATCTTATGGGTATACACGCTAAACAACACCCAGATTTAGTTAGAAGGATTGTTGAAGAAGGTCACCAATTAGGTTTACATACTCAAAGACATTTAAAACATAAAAAGTTTGCTGGGATTTCTCTTCCAGGAGATGAATTAGGAAAGCTCTCATCAGGTGAAATAGAAAAAGAAATAACTGATAATATTGAAACTTTAAAAAGTATTACTGGTATTAATTTTAATAAAACTAATATTACTTTTAGAGCCCCTTATTTTAATTACAATACTCCTATCGTAGAATATGTAAGAGGATTAGGCTATGCTATAATAGGAGCAGATATAGACCCTAAAGATTTTAGAGCTTCCTCTAGTAATCAAATCCTTAACAACGTAATTCTAGGAGTAAAGACTAGTAGACAAAGGTTAGGAAAAGGTTCAATAATACTCCTTCATGATAGTTTTAGAAAAGATCCTGACAGTGGGGAAACAAATCTTTCAAGACAAAATACTGTTAATTCTTTAGAAGGAATAATAAGATATTTTTCTAATAAACAGTATAAGTTTAAAACTATTAGTGAGTTGTTAGAAATAAGATATGGGCCAGCTCCTATAATATCTTATAATATACCATCTAATGTTGCTAATAATACATCTATACAAATAGCTACTAACAGAGCTTTAGACTTAACAGGTTCTAGTAATGACCGTAGAAGTACAACTTTAGAAATAGCTAGACAGTCTGCACAACAGTCTATAGGAAGTCAAATAGTACAGAGTTTAATTCCAAGGGCAGCCGCCGCGCAGCTACCCACTAATAGAACTTATAGAACTATAAGAGAACAAGTTAACCCCTCTAACTATGGAGAACGTCTTACTGTTGATGCTTATGGCAAACCTGCCACTAATCAACCTTTAATTGTTTTACACGAGACAGCCAGTTCTGCTAGATCAGCTGTTAATTATTTTAAAGATCCTAGATCTAAGGTTAGTTATCATAGAATAATCACTAGAGACGGAACTGTCATAGAATTAGTTGATTACTCTAAAAGAGCTTTTGGTGCTTCTAATTCTTATTTTAATAATGAAACTTTTAGAGTTAGTCGTAATCAGAAACCTTCAGTTAATAACTTTTCTTATCACTTTTCCTATGAATCCCCAGCTAATAGTAACCCCTATTCTATAGGCCACTCAGGCTATACTCCTGAACAATACGATAGTATGGCTCAGGCTATTGCGGAATTGTCTATAAGATATAATATCCCTGAGTCTAGAATAACTACACACCGTGATGTTGACCGTAATGAGAATAGGTCAGACCCTCGTTCTCATGATATGCGTCTCTTACTAGAAAAAGTTCGTTTCTATAAAGAAAGGTTTAGAAGACAATCTATAAAACCATCTCAAGTAATAGTTACTCAACATACTCAAGAAAAACAACAAATATCTTCTACTTCTCCTGAACACTTTAATTATGCAGGAGCAGGAGAGTTTATAGAAGTAAACACTTTAGTAGAACCACAACTCTATTCAATAGCATCACAAAAAAGTAATGATAAAATACTTAATCCTAAACAGTTTAACTATGCAGGAGCGGGAAATTTTACTTCTATAAATACTTTAATAGAACCACAACGCTATTTAATAGCATCTGAGAAAATTAATATACCTAGAAGACCCTTACCTGCTGGTATTAAAGTACCTACTAAGAATACTCCTATTAGTAATACTTCTTTTTCTACTAGTAAAGTAGATAATAGGTTATTTAATCCATATTTACCTACTCATATACAGCATGATCAACAAATAATTAATTACATAAAAGATAAAGAAAAATTTCGTCCTCAAACTTATGATGACGGTACGGGTGTTCTTACTATAGGTTATGGTCATACAGGACCTGATGTTAAGTGGGGACAAAGGATAACCCAACAAGAAGGAGAACGTATCTTTATTATGGATATGGATAAAGCTGCTACAGCTGTTAGAGACAATGTTAAAGTACCTTTAACTAGAACTCAGTTTACTATTCTTACTTCTTTTGCTTTTAATGCTGGTGTGGGTGGATTTAAAAACTCTACTTTACTTAAGTTTTTAAATCAAGGAGATTATCTAAGTGCTGCTAAATGGTTGTTACCTTACAATAAAGATAATCATGGTAGAGTTTTAGGAGGTCTAGTAAAAAGGAGACAAGATGAATATCTCTTCTTTATTAACTCTATACCTAATCAAGGACAAACTATACTTTACAGATTAGGTAATAAGTTAATAGATATATTTAGCGGCGCGTTTAACACTAAAGTTCCACTAGACTCCGTTAGTAAAACAAAAGAATATAAATCTAATATACCTAATATACCTAATACACCTAATACATCTAGTACACCTAATACACCAAAACAGATATATCTAACACCTCATTTATTACTTGGTAACCCTAGTCAAGCTAAATCTAATACTAGTAGTCCCAATAATTATCTAATGATAAAGGAACAATACGCTTTATCCTATAACAGAAGTACTGGAACTGCTAATTGGGTATCATGGGAAGCTAATCAATTATGGCTAGGAAGCACTAAAAGACAAAATGATTTTAAACCAGATTTCAGTCTCCCAGAAGAGTGGGAATCTGTAAAACCAAGTGATTATAGGGGTTCTGGATATGACAGAGGACATTTAGTTCCATCTTCGGATAGAACAGGAAGTAGGGACGATAATTCCTCTACTTTTTTAATGACTAATATCATCCCTCAAACAGAAACTAATAATAGAAAAACCTGGGCAAGTTTAGAAGATTACAGTAGAAAACTAATACAAGAAGGAAAAACCTTGTATGTTATTGCTGGTGTTTCTGGAAGCAAGGGGAAAATTAATAATCTAGTTAATATCCCTGAATATACCTGGAAAATAATTGTTGTCTTAGATCGACCCTCTGGCATTTCAGATATTACCTCTAGCACCCCTGTGATTGCTGTTAATATCCCTAACAGCGAAACATTAGACCACGACTGGAAAAGGTATGTGACCACTGTTGACCAAATCGAAAATACTACTGGATACGATTTCCTCTCTAATGTCCCTACCCCTATTCAAAATGCTCTTGAAAGTACTATAGCTAAATTACCCTCGGATAATCCTGTTGTTAAACCTCAAGACCAAACTAATATATTTAATTCTAAAGCAGTCTTAAATTATCAACAACTACAAAGAATAGTATTAGAGTTTGATTCACAAATAGTAGAAATAAAACGCGCTAAGAAGAAATTAGAAGAGCAAAGACCTACTGCTAATATAAAACTTACTGTAGACTCTTCTGGTTTTAAACCTACAGTTCAATACAGGAGCGACCCTCAATATCCTCAATATACCCCTCCTTCTCAATATACCCTTGATGTTTCTATTAGTTCATCTTCTATAGATATAAAAACAGACTCAACTACTGCAGACGGATTTGGCTTACTAGTTTTAGACCCTTTATATCCTAAATACACTACAGAAGAATCCCTAAAAGACCTCGCTTTCTTTAAACAACAATAACCTAAAGTTTTATAAACTTTATTTTTTAAAGTTTTATCTCTATAGTAAACTCCTCCTATGTTTTATTTACTATACACATAAAACTCTCTTCCTCCTATGGATAAAACAGGTCATCTTATCTTTTCCTCCCCCTCTAATCGTATTATTGGTTATACCCGCTTGTCTAGATCTGAAAGCAGCTATGGATTGTCTAAACAAGGTACTCTTGAAAGACATATAGATGAACTTAAATCTTATGGTTGTACAGAAATTTATTGGGACGTTATCTCTCGTTCTTCTAAAAAACGAAAAGGTCTTTCCCAACTCATGGAAGAAATTAAATCTAATTCTGTTAGTCAAGTAGTCCTTACACGCTTAGATAGATTAACTGATTCTCATTCTTTAATGGAGGAATTTATCGAACTTGTTATTAGCACTAATACCCCTTGCATAGGACTTAAAGATAATATTGATCTTACTACTGTAGGAGGTCGTACTCATGCCCGCCTTTTAGTAACTTTTAGCAGGAACGAAATAGAACGAATTAAAGAACGCTATTCTGATTCTTGGGAGTATATACGAAAAAGCAAAAAGGTTTCTATGCCAGTCTTTGGGTATGTTTTAGAGAACGGTTACCCTAAACTTAATACTGCCCCCTTTCTTTGTCTATTAGAAACTAAACAAGAGTTTAGTATTCATAATTTAGCCCGCGAACTCATTGAACTCTATCTGTCTCTTAAATCCCTTCGCCTTACTCTCAGAACTGTTATGTCTAAGTATGGCCTTTTCCCCCCTGTTTCTAAAAACCTCCGAAGAGAAAGAAACCATTTATCTTTTGATTTATATACTTACCAAGGCCTCTCAGTTTGGCTTCATTCCCCTATTTTAAGAGGCCATACATCTTACTTTAGACGTAACACCTCAAAAGACAATATCATCTTTTACAATACTCACCCTGATCAAACTTTAATGTCTGACTATGAGTATGAACAAGTATTAAGTATCTCAAAACTAAACTCCTCTCTTAAAGGCTATGGCACTTCTTCTAAATGCTATCCTCTAACAGGATTAATTAAATGTCCTCACTGTAACCGCAGTATGGACACTTGCAGTACTAAAAGTAAGAATGGTATTACTTATGTTTACTACCGCTGCCGCGCAGCTTATAAAAGTTGTATATGCTCTAATCGCTCTATTACTAGAGATACTTATCTTGAAGATTTAGTTATCTCTGAACTCAAAAACAAAGCATACCAAGTATCTCTTTTAGTAAAAGAAGAAAAACTTGAATCTACTTCTGTAAACCCCTTAATAGCTCCTATCCTTAATAAAATAAAAGTCCTGGAATCCCTAGAAGACCCAGAACTTACTCCTAATATTCGTAAACTGTATTCACAAATAGACCACATCAATAATAGGGAAAAATCTCTTTCTACTTCTATTAATAATAAACGTCAACTCCTTTTAGATTGTTTTCAAGATGACCTCTTTTTTAAAAGTAGAACTAAACAAGAAAAACGTGATATCTATCTCCTTCTAATAGAACTCATTACTATTAACTCTAATAAGGAAATATCTATTACTCTAAAACTGTAATTGCTCCTCTCTTTTAGTTAATTTAGTTAACTCTTCAATTGTTAGTTTTCTTGGTAGGGTACTTTCGTACTCTACTGCTTTTCCTATAGTCCAATTATCCCCTAGCTTCTCTCTCCCTAATTTATATCTTATAGCTATGCTTAATAACTCTTCTATAGTCATAACTTAATCAAATTCTCCTTCTATAATTGTAGCCGCGCTGTCAATTGCTATTCGAGTTGCTAAGTAACTTTCTATTTCTCCTACCAATCTCCCACCCATTTTAGCTTCATTGTCTAATAACGCCGCTAACCATACATCTGGTATTACCTTTCTCTTTCCGTTTACCGCATCTCCTACACTGTACCTTTCTAGTTTATTTTCTTGTATTACTCCCCTACACGCTTCTAATACTATCCCTATTTCTATCTGCTCTGCATAAATTAAAGTATTCTTACTGTTCTTTAAAAAGTTTACTATCTTTTTTGCATGTCTTACGTTCGCATACTCTGTTATATCTTCGTCTACTTCCCACCACCCAGCTTTAAATCCTAACTTCTCCCATCCCCCTGCTTTCTTTAATTTCTCTATATCTCCTTTTTTACTCCTACTACTACTTACATACAAAACTTCATCTGTACTTTTTAAATAATTCAGTTTATTATACTCTATTATCATTTAACAGTCCTTCTCAGTTTGTATATATACACCCTATTTTGCTCTATTATATCTTGTAGCATATTAAGTATAGCCTCACATTCTACTTTTACAGCTTCTTTATTACAGTTTAATAACAAACTTTCTATTTCTAATAAGTCTGATAATAAAGAACTGAGTAGTATATCATAACTCTCACTTCCTTTAAATTCTTTTAGCTGAGATAACTTTATATATAACTCTAAGTTAGCCGGCGCTTTATACCCTAATGAGCCTATCCCTTCGGCTATCCTATCTATTTCTTCTTCTAACCCCTCATACACCTCTTTGAATAACTCATGCAATTCTATAAAGTTTATTCCTTCTACATTCCAATGCGCTCCCCAACTCTTTAAATAAAGCACAAAAGTATTAGCTTGCAGCTTGTATAACTCTACTATTAAGTCTTTATATTTACTTATATCTTCTATCATAATAAATTTATTAATTCTGTTAAATGTAAATGTAAATGTAATTAGGCTATAAATAGCCTAATTGTAATTATCTATCCTTCACAAACATTACAACCTTCTTCTTTACTTAAACCACAGAACTCAGGTATAGATTCCTTTTGCTCTTCTTCTATCCTTTCAAAGGATATATTGCTCTTACTACTTAACTCTGCTTTTCCTTTTTGGTAATACAATGATTTAACTCCCTTTTTCCACGATTGTACATGAACAGCATTTATAAAGTTTATGTATTCTTCATCGTCTCTACTAAGAAAAAATAAGTTTAACGATTGGCTTTGGTCTATGTATAGTTGTCTAGTACCAGCCTGATTTATTAGTTCTATCTGGTTTATTTCATGGGCTGTCTTAAATACGTTTTTTTCTTCTTCTGTAAGAAAGTCTAAATGACTGACTGAACCAGAATTATCTTTTATGGAACTCCATACTTCTTCTGTATCTTTATTTCTAGCTTTTAGTAATTTAACTAGAACTGGATTCTTTCTAAAGTAAGCACCTTTTGTATCGTTTACATAATAATTATTGTAGTAAGGTTCTACTCCTTCTGAAATAGAATTTCCTTCTAACCCCCCTGCTATTACTGAATTTGACTTTGTGGGAGCAACAGCTGTTAAGTGGGTGTTTCTTACTCCATATCCTCTACACCACTCCGGCTCCCCTAATCTAAATGCTAACTCTGCACTTGCCATCCATGCTTCTCTGTGTATTCTCTCAAATATTTCCTCATTTAATAATCTTGCTTCTTCACTTTCAAATGCATATCCTCTACTTTGCAACAAAGTATGATAGCCCATTACTCCTAACCCCAAGGCTCTACTTTTTAAGGCAAACTCATAAGCTCTTTTAATGCCAGGAATATGTTCAGCTTTTTCTATAAACTCTTCCATAACCGCATCTAAAAAGAATATGCTGTCTCTTATTATATATCTGTCGTGCTTCCATTCATCATATCTTGCTAGGTTTAGTGAACTTAAACAACATACTAAACTATATTCTTCTGATGTGTGTAAACATATCTCAGAGCATAAGTTACTTCCTTTTACAGTAAGACCCTTGTCTTTGTACCAATCTGGGTTGTTTTTGTTTACTGTGTCTATGAAAATGATGTAAGGTTCTCCTTTATTAAATCTAGTCTCTATTAATTTAGCCCAGCGGGTTGCTGCCTCTTCATCTCCTTCTCGTAATCTTCTCATAAAGTCATCTGTGATTGTAACTCCATGATGTATATTCAAACATTGATGATTTATGTCCCCGTGCGGCTGCCTTATCTTTAAAAACGATAAAAAGTCTGGATGATCTATATCTAAATAGGCTGCTAATGCACCTCGTCTAAACCCACTTTGGTTTACTGCTACCATAACAGAGTCTAATACTTTTATCCAAGGTACAACTCCATTAGAAACCCCGCCGTTAGCTATCTTTGAACCTAAAGGTCTCAAGTCACTTAGGTGAGCAGCTGTACCGCCTCCTATAGAAGACATCCAACCTATTTCTTCCCAACTCTTAAAAATAGATTCTCTGTTGTCAGCTATATAAGATGAATAACAACTAATAGGCAGCCCTTTAGGTGTCCCTAAGTTAGATAGTATAGGACTAGCTGCTCCTAGCCAACCCTTCCACATTAACTCAAAGAATCTTTCTTCTAAATTTATTTCTTGCTCCTCCTCTAGCATTTCTATATCTCTTAGATAGTCTTCATTACTAGATTTATATTTGGAGGCAGCTGCTTGGGCTACTCTCTCCCACATCCCTTTTGGCGTTTCCCCTACTCCTAAATACCCTGTTTTTAACAGCTTTAAACCCTCCCCACTTAACCATTGTGGTGCTTCTCCCTTCTCCTTTAAATCGTTTAACTCTTCTTCTAACTCTATAAACAAACTTTGTATTCCTTCAACTTTAATCTGTTCTGGCATTTCTTTAAACCCTAAAAGTTAAACGTTAGTTTCTTTGGATCAAACTTCTTACTTTGACTGTAGTTGGTTTCTGTAGTCACAAAAAAGTCATGATTCCTCCCTGCTGCTGTTAATGTATCAAACCAGCTTGATATAGACTCAGCTGATTTTCTATTGTATTCTATTATAGGCTTATACCCTAAATCTATTAGTTTTTGGTTTGCCCTTGCTCTTATGTAGTTTTTTAAATCCTCTGCTTTTAATCCTAATAAATCCCCTTGCTCAAATATAGACTTTATGAATCCTTCTTCTAACTCTACACATACTCTTGCAGCCTCATGTACACTATCTTCTAGCTCTTTAGTTTTTAAAAATGGGTTTTCTCTTATTAATTGATTAAATAACCATATACCTGCTTTAGAGTGTAAATTCTCGTCTCTACTAGAGTATTCGACTATAGTACCTACTCCTTTAAGTTTGTTCATTATAGGAAATCTCATTAGGACTGCAAAGGATGAAAATAAAGAAACACCTTCTGCAAATGCTGAGAAGATAGCCAGCGATCTTGCTATCTCTTCTTTAGTTTCTTTTTTTATTTCTATTAGGTTTTCTAATCTTTTCTTTGCTTGGGGGTCTGATAGAAAAGCCTCAAAATCATCTATACCTAATGATTCTGTTAGTTTATTATATGCTTCTGCATGTATACCCTCAAACGCACTGAAGGTCTTTGCCATATAACTTATTTCTGGTTTTGGAAACCATTTGTCTACTCCTGACCAATAATCCCCTATTAGTAGTTCTAGTTGGGTAAATCCTTTTAAAACTCCTCCTACTACTCTCTTTTCATTTTCTGTTAATTTTGTATTCCAATCTAATATATCTTCTGTTAAGGCACACTCATCAGCTGTCCAAAACGAGTTCCATTGCTTTTTACCTAGCTCATGGGCTGTTTCATACTCAAAAGGCTTATACCTTAACCTGGGCTCTGTTAACATATTTTTTCTTATTATTTGCGCGACTTCTTTTAATTTAACTCTTATAGTATCTTCTATAAGTAAAAAATTTATTAACTTATTTATTAACGTAGCCGCGCGGCTTTCTACTACCCTACACTCCTATCATGTGCCCTATCCCTATCTTCCTAAATCTCTCTATTATATGCCCCCTCCTTTCCGGTGACTCTGCTATTAATATTTCTAGTATTACTTGCCCTAACTCCTGTATCTTTTTTCTCTCCGTATTCTTCTCTATAAATTTATCAACTGCTGCTAGTAATAACCTTACCTCGCTTGCACACTTTACATAAACTTCTGGATCTAAACTCTCTAATTTTGATAGAGTCCTATACAATAAAACGTATAACTCCTCATAGTTATCCGCTATATTAAATACTGATCTTCTCTTTACTTCATATTTCTGAGAAGGTTTTAAACTTTCATACATTTTGCAGAATTTAGACACCATTGAAATTGATAAAGATAGTTTATTAGATATATCTTTTATACTCTCACCCCTATTTAATGAATCTATTATTATTCTCCCGTACCCTAATCTCTCTATTTTTGTCTTTGGTAATCTGTTTAAATTACCTTCCTTAAATAAATGCTTTACACTCTCTTCCCCTTCATTAGTGTCTAATGCTGCTATCAACGTCTTTAACTTCTCTATTACAACTTTTATATCTTCTGTGTATTCGTTTACTTTTAGATTTCTATCTACTACCTCTAACCTTTCTACACAGTCTTGTAATTGCTCAAAGTAAACTAATGCGTTATTAATCTCATTAATTACTTTGTTATCATCACTTTTTTCTAGGTTCAATAACGGAGGGGTGTATTCGTGCTCTTGATAGTAATCCATTTCTTTCCTGCTCTTCTATTCTAAACTTTTTAAACTCTGTTACTAGCTCCCTTATAAACTCAGGACAAAATTCTGGAAACCTTATTATTAACACTACAATGTCTACTATTATTTCCCAGTTTAATAACAACTCCCCTGCTAATATCTTATTCCTTAACATTAAACTTTTTCTTCTCCCTACACCTAACCATAAATACTCTAAGTACAAAAAATGCTTGGGATACTTTTTTTTATATAATTCTAGTATCTTTTTGATGTATATATGTTTTATAGACTCGTTACTACATTCGTCATACCAATCTCTTCTATAAGGAAAATCTTGCTGCAAATATCTTAAGAAACTTAAAAAGGATATGTCCCCTCTACTATAATTACTCCATACTTCTCTTTCAAATCCAGCATTTCTTATGTTCGATATGTATTTACTGGCTAACTCTCTGTATTTTATGCTTTTCTCTTTATTATAAATTAACTCCTTTTTTTCCTCTTCTGATTCTATTAACAGTATTTCTCCTCTAACTTTCTTTCTGTACCATTCTTTTAATCTTTCTGCTACACAGGGTACTATACTATATTCTCCTAATCTTAATCTAGTATAAAGAGTTAATACGTTTGGTATTATAACTTTTTCGTGTTTTAGTAATCTAACTACTAAGTATTCCTGGTATAAAACTAATACTTTTATAATTTCTTCTCTAGTAAACCCAGTCCTTTTACTTATGTAGGAAGCTGCTGCTTTGTTTGACGCTTCCCTTTCTGGTAAACTCATTCTTTTACTCCTCTCTTCCTTCTATCTCAAAATTCTTTATTTCTATTGCTATTTCTTCACTGTAATTAGGCCAGCAATGTCTAAAATATTTACATACTCTTGACAGTTTTTTAGTCTGCCAGTCTCTTGTTAAACACGGCGAATTATATTCTAATGGCGCTAGAGCTTTTCTCCACTTTCCTGTCCTTATACTCTCCTGTATCGCATCTTCTATATCTTCTAATCCTTTTACTATTCTATACACTATACTCGCATCTACTTTTGCTAACACTATATTTCCACTAGGTAAGTGATTTATAGCTACATAGTCAGCTATTACCTTTGTTATAGAATAATAAAGGTTTACATATAAGTTTAATTGAGGGTGATACTGTGCATCTAATTCCGAAGTCTTTTCTTTTTCTGTTTTATGATCGCATATTACTATTTCCCCACTAACAGTTTCAAATACCCAGTCTATACCTCCTAGCCATATTTTATTTTTCCACTCTAAATTATAATCATCAAACCTTAATTCCACTGCTAACGTTTTCTTAACCCATTGCGGTACTTCAAAACTATAAAAGTATAATCCTGCTTTTCCTAATACTTCTGTTAAAACTATTCTCCTAAATTGTGGGTTTATTATTGCTGCACTATTATTTATTCCTAAACCTAGATTATTTAATCCACTAGAATTAATCTCTTTTTTTAAGACTGTTGGCGGATACTTTATTGGATCCTTTGGCACAGACATGTCTGTGTTCCTTATAGCATCTTCTTTTATATAATTAGCCGCGCATTTCCTATATATCTTCCCTATCTCTTTTATATACTTTCTTATCCCTATTACGTCTAACTCTGCTGCTATAAACTCGTCATTGTTTACTTGCGCTTCCAATTTACAACTTTCCCTTAACCACTTATCTACTACTAGATCTACTACTAAATCTTTTGCTTTATCTCCTAATACTCCCTCTTTTAGATACTCTTCTAGTAGTAAGTGCGTTAAAGTTCCTGTTATTAAACTCTCTTCTATACTCTCTACTAAATTCGTTGTAATCTTGTTTTCATACGTGTTATTGTACTTTGTAGGGCATTTAGGATAACTACTTAATCTTGTATAAGATGTTGTGGGTAAGGAAAAGTTACGGGTCATAGTTTTCTTAGTAATTTTAATTGGTCAAATGGAGTTTTTTGGATGTTCATATATTTAATATTATCCTTTCTTGCTCCTTTGTCTAGTGCCATAGCCCATAAAATACCTATTGCGTCAGTCTCATGATCCTCTAAGTCTTTTATCTGCTCCTCTCCTAAATCTTCTACTAACCATTTCCTACAATACGCTTTTGTCCCTTCTAAATCTAGTTTCTTTACCCAACTCCCTCTTCTTAATTTAGATGAACTGTATATTTTAAACTTCTTATCTACTCTGTGACATATATTTGTTATCGTACAGTAAACTTGTGACAAAATACTTACTGTTCTCCCCGCTAATCCAGGATACACCTCCTCCATTGCTATATCTATTGGGTCTAACTCCCTTATTAATTCTTCTATTACTCTGTCAATATAAGCTAGTCTATTTTCTATTATATGATTCTTGTTAGTCTTTAAAACACTTGTGTAGATTATACCTTTACCTGTAGATAGTATAGCAATACCCGTGTTTTCTAAGGCTTGGTCTAAAGCTATTAACCAAACAGGCTCTTGGCTAATAGCGCTCATACCAGGTAGAAGTTCTCCAGCTTTAATTATTTGATTCTGTTCTGTAAACATATTCTTAGTTCCTGACGTAATTTGAGGTAAGCTATAGTCTCCTCATAATAATCAGAATACTTTAAATTTGTCATTACTTCTGCTTTATATCTTTTAAGATGACTTTTTATTATTAATTCCCAGTCACTCTCATTTTCTACTCTATTCTCTTTTACTACTTTCAAGTCTTTTTCTAACTCCGGTACTAGTATAAGATAATAGTCAAATGTTGTCATCATAACTTGGTAAAACCAGTCTGTAGAATAGTTCCTGTTTACTTTTAATTGGTCTGACAAGAGTAAACAACTATATAAATCTACTTTTAATAGTTTTTCTAGAGTAGAGCCTGAGTGTTTATTTAACAGAGCTTGGAATTGGTAAGTGTTTTTTTGTAATTTAGAAAGTGCCATAGTTAATGTTGCTTGAAATAAAATATAGTAAGTAGGTAGCCGCGCCGCTATCTTCTACTTCCTCTTTCTGCTGCTCTTCTTTTCCTTCTTTTTCTTCTTCTTTGTTCATACCTTTCTCCTTGTGTTAATAAGTGCTCTTCTTCTATTGACTCTGGATTACTATACTTCTCCTTTTTTATTCCTAATATCTTTATTCCCATGTTCCTTGCCCATCTTCTAAATCTTATTGGTAAATATCCCCCTTCTATTACTCCTGTATCGTTACAAAATCTTCTTCCTTCAAATTCTTCTAACCACCATGCAGGTGTGTTACTACCTGTATAGTCTGTAAATAATACCCTTTTGTCTAATCTTTTTAATGCTTCTTCATAGTAAAATCCTATTTTAGATAACCTTTTAACTATAAATATGCTAGTTATTCCTTTATCTAAGATAGTCAGTGCAAGATCTATATCCAGTTTGCCTAGATTATCCCTTAACTTATATATAGGGTAAGAATCAGCGTAAACTGTGTCTAGTAACCATAGGCGTTTTTGTTCTGCTAGTTTATCTGCTTCCTTTGTTATACTATTAAATCTGCTATACCTTGTTCTATAAATAGAACTATAAGAAATGTAAATGTTTGGTATTACTATTTCTATTTCTTTGTCTTTTAATTTTAACCTCCTTTGCTCTCTAGCTACTACATACTCTATCTTAGGTAGAATTACCCTATTCCAGCCTCTACTATTTATTTCGTCTGGAAACACTACAATTATCTCTTCTTCATCCATCCATTTTACTACTATTACTACACAACCACATACTATGTTTCTGTTAGAAGTTATACCTACATAAAAACTAACTCTATTACACTCCATATTTAAAACTCCATAGATGAACTAACAATCCATTTAAAGTGTTCTTTTAGAGAACCATATTTTGTATTAACATGATCTTCTAAAAGTTTTTCTTCTTTTGTATTTTTTAGTTCTCTATGAAGTTCCCACAATAACCAATAAAGTTCTTTATCCTCTGTTATTTGTATAATTTCTAAGCACATTCTTTCTAGAGGCATTACTGTTTTTACTAATAAATCTTTGTATGCCCCTTCGTCATAATCTACTTCTATCAGTAAATCATTTAAATCTTTAACTCCACTTATGTCTGGTACCATCCAAGTGTATATCGGTATCTTTAACTCAATACTAAGTTTACATAACTCGGGCACTACTTGTGTCCAGCTTTTATATCTTCCTTGTAAAGGCGTACCTATACTATACTTGTCTCTATCAAAGATAGCTAATATATGAGTTAAATTCTTAAAAGAGGGAATGTGTCTAAGAAGAGAAAAGTTAATTCCAAAAGTACCTACTGTTGGCTCGTCTAGTTCTAAAAGACTTAATGCGTCAGAAATACCTTCTACTATAACAACGTAGTTAGTGGACTTATTTAGATTTTCTAGGTTGTATAAGTAGTTGTTTATAGGGGGTTGTCCTTTATCTGCTAACCATCTTAAGTTAGCCGCCGGGTCGGTATTCCTTCCCTGTACATGCACTAACTTTCCATTTGCAGTCCTGACCGGAAATACTACATGATTATCATATAGCTCCCTTTCTTTAGTCAACATTAACCCTAGATTTTCTAACTCCTCTTTTGTATGTCCCTTACTTTGCAACAAATCTGGAGCGTCAGAATATCCGTAATCTCCTCTATCTATTGCCTTTTTCCATCCTCTACTCTCTAAATACTCTGCACCTTGTTTCCTCTTCTTATGAGTTCTATAACTTTTGTAAGTGGCTTCCATACCTGTTAATCTTATTCGGTATTCTCTAGTTTCTTTCGTTGTGTCTACTAAATTACTTAATTTTAACACAGCCTCCCGGAAACTATTAGCCTTACCTGCCACTTGCAATAAGTTTATTATATCTCCTCTACTCCCACATTTAAAACACTTAAACCATACGTCACTATATACTTTTAACGAATTACTTCCTCCACAAAAAGGACACCTTTGGTTTGTCTCCTTATTTGTTATTCCTATCTCAAATATCTCTGATACTTTACTTATTCTTAAGCATTCTTTTAACTGTTGTATTTCCATAAAAGTACATTATAGTGAAGTGGATATAGTAGCTTTTAAAAACTTAATCCTTAGTAGATGGACTTTAAGAAAATTATTAAGAAAAGAGCCGCGCTTTTCAGCACAGCTCTTGTACATTTTAGTTTTCTGATATATGAAAATTGGCAGGTTGAGTTTACTCGGAGTAACTTGGCAGATGATTAACCTTGAGATTTATATACTCTACTTTTTTTCTATGCTTTGTCAACCTTGCTTGTACTGATTTTTTAATAAAGTAGCTTTTTGTAGTTCTGTACCTAAGTAAGCTATATGTTGTTTTTCTATAGTGGGATTTTGGTTTATTATTTCCACTAGTAACTTAAAGGGTTCTTCTCCTTCATACAAAGAAATAGGGATTCCTGTAGGCGTTAGTTGTTTTATTTTTAGTAAGGTAGCCCCGCGCTCCTCTACTTCTATCACAAAATTTCCTACTCTATCCTTTGGTTCTAACACTTTCTTATATTTATATTCCTTACTTATTATCTCGTCAGCTTCTCTAAAAGCATTCTCGTATAAATGTGCTGACTTTGAATTTGTTATTAATACACCTTCTTCTACTAATAATCCTTTGTCTATTATTTTATTTACTAGAATACTTTGAATCTCTCTTAACCCTACAACGTTTGGTATGTACGCTGTAAACATATCTTGTGACCTGAAACTCCCTTCTAGTAATAACTTATTATCTATTAACCTTACCCATATACTCACTAAACAAGGTGGGTTACTATTGTAAATGTCTTTATAAGTATCCCATAAACTTATATATAATTGAGTTGAATTGGGGTCTGCTATTAATTTATCTACTATTCTTTCTATTTGGTCTACCCCTTCTAAGTTTCTTATACGATTGCTGTAAGTATACTCAGTCTCTTCACTATGCTTACTGTAACAAAAACTTGGTATATACTCTTTTAAAGAATCATAGGATATAGGCATCCACTCTTTTATTTCTAGACAATCAAGTTTTGGTTGTTCTGTTATAGTAACACTTAAACTTATTATCTCTTGCCTTTGACCATATTGAGAATTAGTTAATAGACCATTTGTTCTTATAAGATGTAATATCTTTATCCACACCTCTTCTACAGTCTTTCCTTCTATTCTAGGACTGTTAGTATTGCCTGACCTGGTTTTACTCTTTATTATAGGTATCTCTTTTATTATAGGTTCTGCATATTGCTCTAATTCTCTCTTATCTTTATTAATCTCTTTTAAGTATTTTATTAAATCTTTTATAGATGTATGGTAAGTCAGCCGCGCGGCTAACTTCTCTTGTAATAACTTTATCTGTTCTTCCTCAAATATATTATCTATTCTGCCTACTTGTTCTCCCTTTGTGTTAAATACTCTATCCCCCTTTATTTTGCCTTCTAGCATCCCTTTTACAGCTTCTATACCATTGCTAAATAAATCGGCTCTTGTACCTCCTAATAGGCAAATATCCCAATCGTAGGGATTAGCTAATAGATTAGCTGCTAAATACGTTAGTCCATAATTTGGGGAGTATAAGTTTCCTATTGCTGCATACTTTATTCCTTCTTTTTCTAGTTCCCTTTTTATTCTGTCTTTTGGTGTCCACCCTGTAATTACTATTGCCGTCCCTTCTCCAACGAACAGTTCGTTAACTTTATAAGCAGGCTTATATTTTACTCTTTTCATAACTAAAAAAACAAAATAATATAAAACTATAGTTTGCTCTCTAAAATCTAAAAAAACTCTTTAAGCGCGGTTTTGAGCCTCTTATATAAATATTTATTTGTAGATTTTTTTTGTTTAATTAAACAAAAAAAATCTATTAGAACTTATTAAAGATCTAATTTCTATTGATATTATTGCTTAATCTAGCAGCCCGGGAATGTTGTTAGTCCTATTGCTGTAATGAGTAACCAGTCGTTCTATAGGTTTCCCATAATGGTGGAATAACCCAGTCAGACTTTAGCGCTCTTCTCAATAGCAAGAGTAGATAATCAGCTAACTTTTCATCTATCCCGCTCTTGAGCAAAGTAAGAGTATTGCCAATTTTGTCTATCAGATCTCCTACAGAAACCTGCTTCAACATCCCTAGCATTCTTTCCTTTGTTTCTTTGCTATCTGGTTGCCCGCTTGCGTACATGAAAAATCCTACAGCTAATAAGTCAATCCTTTCTTTAGGAACTTCTAATAGCTTTTCCAGGAATTTCTTTTGTACTTTAGGTTCACATAAATCCCCGCGCACGCCTACCTTTCTGCGCTTCGGCATTTGAGAAACTATCATTCTTATCAAACTTCTCTTTTCATCTAACTGTTCAGTAGGACTAATCGGCACAAACACTTCTTTTGTTTTTTCTGGACATGCATACACATCACAGAAATAATAATTAGGCATTCTCCTGTACAACCTCTTTTCAACAGAGTTCTTACCATTCCTAACTTTTTTCTTGTTGAACTGGTAATACTGCTCAGGAATTCCCTCTTTAGGATTTCTGTAATATACCCTCCACCACACATGCACTCTATTTATAGTTTTAGTGTGCTTTCTCAGTGTTTGCGCCGACCTTCCTACTTTCTCAGCTACTGTATCTTGCCTCGCTCCAATCGGTACTACGTGCCTCTTTACAAACGCTTTTTTCCCCGCCTCGTCAACCCACTCACACCCTTTAGCAATTTTAGAGCTTTGTAGGCTTTCTAGGGTCGGTTCAAAGGTTTGCTTGCTAGATTTCACTACTTTGTCAACTGCTTTCTTACAAGACTGTTGTTGTCTTTCAATAGCAGCTTCGTAACATTTAGCTTTTAGCTGATTTATATCTTCTAATAGAGTTTTTTCAGCTGCAAACTTTGCGTGGGCCGGTACTTTACTATCATTCTTTACTTTCCTAATAGCTTTGTATTTCAGGAAGATCCTGTCTCCCCTCACCTCATTATCAGAAAAATAAAATATGTTCCTTGCCCAACGCAATATCGTACTCTTGGACTTATTGAAAAAGTTCATTAAGTATTTAATACTTAAACGCAACCAACCAGAACCATTAGTATCTTTAGCGCGTGCTAAGAAATACAATTGGCTGGCTTCAGGTTGAGCTAAGATAATACCGGAGAACAGGTTCAAGACTACAATCCAAAATCTACTATCCATATTATATCTTAAATTTCTTAGTTTGCCACTGTTTTAATTATCTATAGGTAACTCTTTACCTTCATTTATTAGAGAAAGATTGTGTATTAGCCTATTGAAAGTAGGCTCTAAACGGCTATCAGACAAGTCTTCGCTACCAAAATAATCATAGAGTCTTTGAGCCTCTAATATAGCGATTACTTCCCCTTTTTTATTAGTTATGAGCCTAGATAATGTACCTTTTAAGTTTTGGCTGTCTAGGTATTTTATACACTCTGGTTCTAAATCATCATCCCTATTAAATATTGAAAACTTATCCTCCTCTACTACCTGTAGTTGGTTTTTTATCTTTTCTAGAGGAACGTTTGCATATAACTTTTTTATAGAAGTTATACCATACTTACAAGCTTCATAAGCTATAGTCATTTTCATAAAATGAAAGTGACCCCAAACTTGACCATTATGAAATACACCCACGCATACTCTATCAGCTTTAGTGAGTAATAGTAATTCTTCTAAAAGGTCTTCAATAAAGTTTATTTCTTTAAAGTATTTTTTAGTTAATTTAATTTTTAAAGGTTTAAGAATATCTGTAAGTGGTTGAATAACTTTAATAACAAGAGTAACAAAAATAATAAGGTTAATAAAGAGGGAGATATATTCTTCAGTAGTAATGTTATTTTCCTTGCGGATAATCTTGGAGGTATCGGATTGAATGGTTTGGATTTTGTCTTTAGATTCTAGGAAATCTAGTAAGTTATCAGGAGGCATAAATAGTTTTATGGATAGTATAGAACTAAAAATAAGATAAAGGTAGCCGCGCGGCTACCTCAAAAAACTTAATAACTTCTTGAAATCTATCTCCTTTATTAACTCTTCTATTTCCTCTATCTCCTCCTCTTTTACTAATTCACAGGCCCTCTTAGCTATTATTAATTCCTCTTCTGTAAATAGTGATTTATTAACATCACTATATTTTAGTAAAGTTCTAAGTAAGTTTATCTTTCTGTGTACTATTAGAAGCATAAGTTTATAGTAAAAGCCTACTGAGAACTCAGTAGGCTAATTAATTAAAAAGGAATGTCCTCAAATTTTATCGAACTGAAGTTTTTTTTTGAAGTGCTTCAGGTAGGGCAAACGCATTTTTAACATTGCTATCTTCTTCTGTTTTTGTAACAATAGTAGGAGTATTACTAGTATTAGTAGTATGATCTGCCAAAGGTAAATGTCCGCTAGAAAGTTCTTGTCGTTCTATTTCTAGAAGACTTTTAGCTATTTCAGCGTTAGACATATTAGCAAACACTCCCTGATGGTCTGTTTCTGCACCTATGAATATAACTTCCTGATTATGTTTTGTAGAGGGTAACTCTGCTATATATAATTCATAAGCAGTAGTATAGACAAAATTTCTACTAGACTTTTCTAGGAAACAAGATACGTTAAAGTTTTGAGGAGACTGTAGATCCTTAATAAGGTCGTGCATCCCTACTACATGATTAGGGTGATAATTTTGAGGTACAGGCTCAAAATTATACTCCCCAGGACCTAACTTCATATTAGCTTGTGCTTTAGTTAAGGGAATCTTTAAGATAAAAGGATTTTCCAGATTATAATTTTCTGGCTTTTCGTTCTCTCTTAATACTTGGGTTATAATCCTATCTGGATATGAACTATAACAACCTTTCTTAAGTTCAACCCAATCTAGTTTGTAATTCTCTTGACCTTCTAATAACGAATCCGCGTTTATAAATCCTAGATGAGTTACTAAGAATATTACAGTTGCTACTGGTGTACAACTATTAAGTATTGCTGGCTTGCCATCTTTTTCCCCTATTACCATGTGTAAACCTCTTTTAATGCAGTCTAAGCATTTTAGGCGTTCATTAGTTTCTGGGTCTCTTCTACTACCATACATTTCTATATTAGAATGGTCTGTCAAAGTCCAGTGTGGAGTAGTAGGTTCAAGTTTAGACCTATAGGGGTTAGTAATAGGATGACTAAGAGGCAATGAACTTTTTTTAACAAACTTAGTACCGTCTGGAAGAGTTTCAACTGTTTCAAAAGTGCGGCAAATGTTTCGTTTAGTTATATCTTTTTCTTCAAAGTTAGTGTACCTTAAACCAGACATGAATCTAAATGGAATACCTTTTATAGCAACTATAGAAGGTCTAATAAACGAATTAACTGTGTAATTAGACTTTTTAGATTTTGCATGAGACCAGGTAAAACTTTTAGTTTTTGTGATATCTCCCGACTGTCTGCAATTCATAATGTAACTAATCTCTAAGTTACCAGTTGTAAGATCAGGGTCATAAGATTCATTAGTAATTACAGGGGGTTGAATAGGTTCAAACAAATCTAAAAAAGAATCATCGGACGATGTAATAGCTGTCATACGAATGTAAAGTTGGGTTTTTGTTTTTTTGCTTTTGTTACTCTTTTTTATTGTAGCAAAACTTCTGAGGTTTTACAGTAAGCGTTTAAAGTAATATACTGTAACCAGTATCTTTTAGACGTTTCACTAATAAAGAAAAAGAATTGATACTTATTAGGATTTTTCTTATCAGGTTTAAGAGTTAATCCTTGAGAGGGATAGTCTTTCCAGATAGTAGAGGAGAAAAAAACCCAATAGGCAAAGGTTTTAAGTATTTGATTTTTACCTGAGCTATGCCAATGTTTTTTTAGTAAATCACAGAAAGGCATAATGTAAGGAATTAAATAGGCAGCCCGGGCGTTTAACAATAGAATAGGTTCAGTTTGGTTAGGGGTTATAAACCATTTATACAATTCTGAATCTGTAAAACTAGACCACCTATTAATACCCTCTTTTGTTCTTAAGCTCCATACAAGCTCTTGTTCTAGAGTTAGCGGCGGGGTTTGCTCCTTCTTTTCTTTTACATTAAACAAACTAAAATCATTTACCCCTCTTAAATCTAAAATCTCATACTTAGAAGCTGAAGACTGTAACTTTTTAGCTATAGATTTCTCTCTCTCATTTATATCTCCTGTAATAGAACATAATGATAGAAAAACTATGCAATTAGATGGTATAAAGAGAGAAGAAGGAAAGTGATATGGATTAGAGTCTGTTTTTTTTAATCCTATAGGTTTAAGTTCTACTAAGTTAGGGTACACTATATAAACAATAAGATCAGACTCATTAAAGCTTACACAATAAGGTATTGTTTGGGATAATTCAAACCTAGTAGGGTGATAGAGAAGGGTAATAGAAGGATTAGAAAAGAGGAAATAAGTCAATCGTTGTATTTGGGATACAGTGCCTAAAGTAAGATATAGGAAGCCGCCGGTTATCTTCCCTTTTAAATCTTCTAGTTCAATGTGTTTCATTGATCCTCCTCAATATATTTTAGTAATTCCTCTCTGTTAGTCTTTTTTACAGCTTCCTCTTCTACTAGTAATAATTCTGTACCTCCTATCTGCATCAGTATAGTAGATAATGAAATTCCTGATAATAATTGCTGACTTAATAAACTTAAAGCAAATTGTTGTTTGTCGTTTAGTAATCCTGTTCTTGTTACAGTTTCTATTATATCGTCTTGTAAGAGTTTATTTACATCACTTTCAGATACAGAGTTTAGTTCTTCTGTAAAATAGGTGATTAATCCTCTTATTTGTTGAAAGTCTCGAGAGATAACAGCTTGCCATAAATACCACCTCCAATCATCTCTAAGATTGTTAGTTATATAGCAAGCTATATCTAAGTCTATCTTACCAAACTTTTCTAGACATGCACCTAAATAAGAGATTGCTAAACCTGGTCTACCTTTACTACCATTTGCTATAGTCCAAGCAGCTTCAGGTTCTATATTAGGGTACATTTTTAAGATATGGTTGTAAATGCTTTTATTGGTTGAGAGACCTAGATTAATAGTTACACCTCTACGAGATAAAGCAATTAAATCCTCTTCACTAAATAAATCAGGACGCATAGTAAGAAAGATAAAACAAACATTTTTGCCCTTAATGTTTAGTTCAGTTCTTAGTAAAAGCTTGTTTCTAAGGTCTCTACTAAACTCCTGGAACTCGTCTAATACAACAAAGAGTACATCATCTTCATTACCTGTGTTTGTGTGACCTTTTGATGCTTCGTTTAAAGCAGTTTTTACTGACTGATGTAAAGTATCTTCTGTATATTGACCTGGTTGAATCCAGATTACACCCGAATAAGAATTTACTCCTTCTAGTCTGACATCTTGCCTAGTACAACTTGCACAAACTCCACAAGGTTCTATTTCTCCTTTTATTCTGTTAAGACATTTAATAGACCTAATAAAAAGGAGAACTAAACTAGTTTTACCTGTACCGCTGACTCCTGTAATAAAAAAACTAGTATCTAGATATCTAACACCTTTTCTGACGATGTTTTGCATGTAAGATACTTCTATTTTGTTTCTCTCAGAGCCAAGTAAGTAATTAGACCAAGTTAAAGGTAATTTACTATAAGGGTAATTCTTCATCTATTTACTCCTTCAAAACTATAAAAGGTAGCCTTGTGGCTACCCTATAAATTTAATCGAACTCATCTGCAATCTCTATTAGGTCTTCTTTTTCTAATTCTACTTGACCTAATTTACCTTCTTTTAAAAGCTTTAAAACTCTTTTCCACTGTTGTTCTGAGAGTTGTTGTTCAGTGTTTGTGTGTTGCATAGTTTTAAAATAGTAAAGAGATAGCGGCGCGGTTAAGATTAACCGCACCGCTATCTTAATTATATTAAAGCGTATCTTCTATATCCTCAGGTAGGTAATCAGAATTTTCATAAGGTTCTATTTTCCCATTAGAATATTGCCAATATAGTTTACCGTTCCTTACTATCAATTCTCTGTCTGGATCTAAAGTCTTGTCTCTCATTTTAACTATCATCCTTGGTATTAAAGGAAAACCACCATAAAGCTGGATCTTCCTCTTCTTTAATCTTTTTTACAGCTTCCTTTTCTCTTTGCTCATTCAATTTAAGTAACAGGTCTAAATCTTCTTCCACAGCTTTTAACCTTTATTGCTTTATCTAAAAGATATACTTTTAAGTTATTAATTCAAAAATCTTTAACTATATAATATCTTGAGAGTAAGTAACTCTATAAGGATTAAGCTATGCTTTCATTGGAACAAGAGTTAGAATTATACAAACTAAAAGAAGAAATAAGTGGGTTAACAGAAGTGCAAGCTAAGCAAGCTTTACTTGATGCTCTTAAAAATATGAAGCTTATGCAAAACTCTTTTGCAGAAATTATTGCAAAAGAGTGGGGATTATAAGCAATATATTTTGTTATTATATAATAATTAACTATATTTTAAGTATCACTCCTTCCATTATTACGCTGGCTTTCTCCCAAGCCAGCTTTTTTTATGTTAATACTGCTGTGATTCGTTTTAAAGAGCTTAAAAATTCCCCTTTATTAATAGCTTAATTAATAAATTTATTAATAAGTCTATATTTTCTTAACAAAAAACCGCCCACTGGAAGAAAGGTAAAGGTTTTTTGCAATCAACTTACTAGAGTGTCTGGAAGCGAGTAACCTTCTCTTCTGACAGCCTACTAGAACTTCTGGGAGGAAGTAACCTTCTCTTCTGACAGCCTACTAGAACTTCTGGGAGGAAGTAACCTTCTCTTCTGACAGCCTACTAGAATGTCTGGGAGGAAGTAACCTTCTCTTCTGACAGCCTACTAGAGTGTCTGGGATGGAGCAACTGTAGTCTACTAATAGCCTATTAGAAAGCTATTAATAAGCTATTGTTACTAAGCTTTATAAGCCTGTAACCCGTCCGCGCCTACCTAGAGAGTAGCACACGCTATTGACAAAGTCAAGAGGTTTATTGAGAATTAGAAAAAAAGTTTTAAGAATTTAAGGGTAGCCGCGCGGCTACCCTTAAGCCAAACTAATCTACTTAAAATCTTTTAGTACTAAAAAAGATTTCAGTACTGATTCTTTTTTATTGTCAAAGTTTTGTAAAAGAAAATTAAGTTTAGTACTCTGTTCTACAGACTCAGAATCGTAAAGAGCACTGCAATCGTTCAGATAATCTAAAGCAAGCTCAAAACATTGAAGACCTTCTCCAAAACGTCCATTTAACAGATGTTCATTAGCAAAGTAAACTTGTTGATTTGCTAAAGTATCTATGTAGATATATTTAAAAAGATTAGCTTTAGGTAAGTCATTGATTTGGGTTAAAGCATTCCAATACCAATATAAGGTATGAATGTAGTAGGGGATTGAGGTATTATAATCTTTTTCTTTGATTTGTTTTAACCAATCATCATTAATATCTAAAAGTTTCAAAGCCGACTCGCAATCAGGAATACATGTATAATACTCTCCCGTACTATAAAAGCAGGATAGTCTTAAAGTGTAAGCTTGAACGTTATCAGGGCATAATGTAATAACAAAGTTTAAATCTTCTACAGCTCTATATAGAATACCATTAGCATTACCATCAAGCTTTAGACCCATCAGAGGGTTTGTTGCTAAATCTGCTAAGATTGAAGCTCTAAAAAGAAAATAATCTATGTTAGTGTTATCACGAAACTCTATAGCTTTACTGCAATCATATAAAGCACTTATTTTTTCTGCAATGTTAGAAGACCCAAGTAGAAAGAACGATAATTCTGCTCTGTTATAGTAGTATCTACCGATATAAGGGTCAAGATAAATAGCCTCGTTATAATCTGATAGGGAATTGTCTGCTAATTCAAGTAATCTGTAACAAAGACCTCTATAGGAGTAGAAAGAACTATAAAAACTATTTTCCTTGTCAGAAGAGATTTTTGTTGAGAGGTAATCAATTAATTCCTGTAAACTAGGCTTATCTAGAGTTTGAATAAAAGATTCAACTTTTACTGTAGGAAGAGAAGAGATATCTTGCTCGCCAGATAGGATATAAGAGAGAGATAGGATGTCAGACATAAATAAGTACCGTTGTTAAAGTTTGAGTTCTTTTTTTAATCTTTTTTACAGAAAAAGTAAAAGGTAGCCGCGCGGCTACCTTTAAAAATTAGCCTAAAGAAGTATAGGCAAAATCAGGCATAAGAAAAGGAACCTTAAAATCTAAGTCTTGCATTAAGCTCAAAACCAAGCTAATTTCTAAATCTTCTGTAAGAGGAAGAGTACTACAAATAGTTTTATGCACTCTAGGATCAAACAGTATAGGAGCATTCCATTTACAACTATCACCAATACCGGATTGCAAGCTAATAAGAATACAATCTACACCTAGTTTTTGCCCTAGAATATTGAGGTTATTGATAACAGACCAAGATTCTCCTGGGTGAGCTACAAAAGCATCAGGATAGCTGTTAGGGTAAATTATCTGAGAATAATGGTTAAATGCTGGGAGAAAGTAAACATTATTAAGAGTTCCCCACTTTGAAGGGTTCTTAGCTATTTCCTTAACAAAAGACCAAGAGTAATCAGATACTAAACCAGTGGACTCCCAGATTTCTATAAACTCAGCAAAGGAGGTATTGATGTTTAATTTATAGAATTCATCAAACCAATTTAGGTTAGGGGATGTTAAATCACCATCTATAATTAATACTTTAGGGTCATCTAAACCACACAGTTTCTGTAAATAAGATTGACAAAGGCCGTCAAAAACAAGAATTTTAGCAGATAAGTTTCCTTTTAGAGAGTAAAAACAAGCAGTGGGAATAATCGAAGGGAGAGGCTCTACTTGGTAAATTCTTTTAGAAGTGGCAGCTTGTTCTAAGCGTCTCCAAGTAGGTATAAGAGAAGGGATTTTTTTGGGTAGTGGTTTGTCATCATCATCGTACTCTTGGTCAAAATCCTCGTATTGATGTAAAAGAACTTCTAATCTATATTTCTTTTCAGGGTCACCATAATTAACATAAGCAATAGTATTACTCTTTTGTACAAAGAGTTTTTGGAAGTGTTGTTTAAGAAAAGAAAAAACAGAGGAGTAGGAATCAGAGTTAAGTGGTTCAACAGAGAATTCTAGGGATTCGCTCCAAACATTAGTTTCTTGAATACAGAAAGGGAGTTCGAGAGTTTTCAAGAAACGTATAACATGGAAATGAGTTAAAAAGTTCATGAAAGTAAATAGAACAAAGTAGTTAAAGAAGGTAGCCCCGCGCTAGGCTACCTTAATTAAACAGGAATAACATGCACAAAAGATTTCTCTTCTGGACAATAGTAATCCTCAGTTAAAGAAAGAATCATGTTCACAAAGTTAAAAGTAACAGTGCCTTCTGCAGTTAGACTATCATCATTATGTACAGCGTGGGAAAGGCTAAACAACTTAGTAACAGCATAATCTATTAAACTATCTTCGTAACTACTAGAAAGAATGGAAGTACCTCTATCAAGAGCATTAGATGCCCAAGTAAAAGAAGTTTCTGTAAAATCATAATTCTCTGATTCATAAACATACGTAAATGTTAATTCTTCTAAACCTTTTTCTTTTAAAGAAAGAGCTATAGAGTATATAGAAGAATTAACATCTATAGTAGAATCATGTTTATCTTTTGGGGAGATGTAATTAAGTAGAGTTAAGTGCTGTGTAACAATAAAAGGGAGGTCGAGGAGGTTAAAAACAAACTTACCTTTATAGCCGGATTCGAAAGAACGTTTTGAATCTTTTAGAATAGGTTCTAAAAAGTTTTTAAAAGCAGTTAAGTCTTGTAATCCTTTTAAGTCAGTTTGTTTATAAGTATTCTGGCGGTTTTGCTTAGTTAGATGTACAACATGATCTAAGTTAAAGTAATCAGATAAATCAGAGTAATAATCAAAGGTAATAGAAGAGTAACCTTGATTCTTTAGGTAAGTTAAACAATCTTTGAGTTGCATAAATAGAAAACCTTCTGCAGTTGGGTGCAGAAGGGGGGTAAATTAACTATTGTCTGTTTCTAGCTTTATAATATTAAAGCAAAAGAATCATAACTGCCAAGGTTAAAAGTAGCCGCGCGGCTGTCTAATCTCTAAATACATAAAATCCTTTATTTTTCTCTTTCAGATCAATAAATAGCCAATTAGGGTTTTCTTGCTTTAGTTCCAGTACATAATCTTCGTAATCAAAGTAGTTTCTAAATTCTGATCTACAATGTTTAGGTATGTTTAACCATTCTTCAACAAAATTTTGTAAAGATGGATAGTGATCACAATAAAGTTTAGACGACAGATAAAAGTCAACGTCTCGAGGATTATCATCAAGGCTGTGTAGTAAACCAGCTATTAAATCTTCATCTCTATATTTCTCTAGAAGATAAGCTACAAACCACAAGTAGTCGGGTTCGTAATCTATAGAAGAATAAAGAAAGTCTCCATAGCGAGAGTGAGAGATGATACAATAAGTATCTGACTCGCTTAATTTAACGCTTTCTAGTTCAGATACGAATTGTAGTATAGCAGCTGTTTTTTCTTTGTCTGCTCCAGATAGCTGTGGTTGCTGAGGAAAAATCCACTTGCCGATGAGTTTACCTTCTTCTAGAGATTTACGGCTTACAGCATAAACACAAGGATAAATAGATTCAGGAGAGCCACTATATCCTAAGGGTTTTAGAAGTTTATTAGCTTCTTCTACTATTTTAGTTTTTTGGTTCCAAGGAACATTATTAATGTTAAAACAATTAAGGATTTTAGAACCTAGAAACTGATATTCCTCAATAAAGTAACCTATATCAGTAATAGCTTTTATTATTGTTAAAGACTCAGCAGAAAGTGCAGGGTTTGATTTAGAAGTACAAAGAAGACAAGGAGTAGAAAAAGTTAAGTCTGGAAAATCTATGAAATCAATAATTTTTTCTTGAGTCGAAGAGTAATCAGCTAAGATATCTTCTTCATGCATTTCTCTGTAACATTCTAGATTTCTAATATCACTAAATTCGTGTATTAGAAGTGTTTTAATCTCAGGATCATACCTTTCAAAGCAATTAGGATTAACGAAGTTACACTTAAACCCATTACGATCAAGGGCCTTTATTTCTGGGTCTGTGTTGTAATAGCTTAGAACTATTCTAGGAATCAGAGTGCGAATAGGCATAGTAAAAAGGTAGCCGGCAGGCTACCTATATGGTTAAGGGATTGATTTTAGAAATTCTATTTTATCAATAGAAATTTTAAAAAGGTAAACACAATCTAATTCTAAGAAATAGATAAATTCTTCTGCTTGCTGTTCTGCTGCTTCTAGAGAATTTTCCACATGAAAAGCATTACAATTAAGATAATTTAGTCCATTCTCTACGCTAGTAGAATATTTTAATTCAGTACTAGTAGAATCTAGCAGAAGAAAGAGTGGGGAAGGAGAGAGGAGACAAGAGAAAGAGGAGTAGTAAAAGTTGTTAGACATAAGAAAGCGCGCGGCTACCTTAACAGTTCATAAACTAGAGGAAAAGTTAGCTTATCAGTAAAGAAACTAAAAGGTTCCTCAAAGTTCTTATATAAAATAAGATCTTCAGGCAAGTTATAAAGTGTTCTAACTTTATCCTTTATAGACTCTTCAATATCTTCTATGCACTGCTGCTTTCTAAGTTCATCTGTATCTGCACAAAATATACTTTCTAGTTCCTCAACTAAGTTTATTAATTTTGTTCCTTGTACTTTAATAGAAAGAGTTTTATCCCCTAGTAGAGAAAGGTTAACAGGAATAGTAAGAGATTGTTTATTGTAATCTAACACTATTGTTTTAAACCTAGGACTGTTAGGGAACTGTTCTAGGAAAGCAGTAGACTTATTGTGTATAGAATAAGCTTTAGAACGAAGGTTGCTTACTAATTCACACAAATTGTTGAATACAATCTGCTCTTCTTGTGTATACTCAGAGTCTTCTAATTGATTGATAGATAGTAAATCATCTAGAATTTCACAAAGAGGTACAACATACTCAGTTTCTCCAAACTCTAATAAACTTTGTATATTTAAGATGTTGTAGAAAATGTGAATTTTATTAGAATCACCACCATCAGGAATACCAAAGATAATACCTCTTCCAATTAAGTAAGTAGCTAAACTTTCAGAATCATACTTAATAAAGTATTTAGAAAGCACATCAAAAGTAGAGTAGGAGCCCATGAATACAAGACGAGATTCTAAACGAGTTTCAAGAGGGTAAAGAAACTCACTATAAGAGGTAAACTCACCAGCATAATAATTAGTGCTATATTCTCGCACAAAAAAGTCAATTAGGTTATCTTCAATTAGTTGTTCCTCAGGTTTAGTAACATAAGCTAAGGTTTTCAAGAATATATTAGTCTTTTCCTCTCCTATCCTTGAGGATATTAAAGGTTCTAAGATAGATAGTCGTTTCTTTAAAGCTGGAAAAAGTCTTTGAGGTAGTAACATAAGTTAATCAGGTTTAGGTGTATGGGAACTATTAGTAGAATAGTAAAGCTCTATTAATTTTAATAGAGCATCGTAAGGTATAGAACCTGTTTCAAAAAGATACAAAGCAGTATCTAAAGCAGAGGAGTTAGTATCATGAGGCACATGATTAAAGTTTTGAGGCATTTATATCCTTGGGAACAAGTAGAAACTAAAAACTTATTTTAGTTTCAGAAAGTTTTTTCTTTAAAGCCTTAATATTATGCTCTAACCTTTTTATTTCTGTTTCGCCATAAGAAATTTGTTCTTCTAGAATTTTAGACTGGCGTTTTAGCTTGCCTATTTCTTTTTCTAGTTTTTCTTTACAGTAATTTTGTTCCTTAAATATCACTGTAAATCTGCTTTCTAAATGATTGAAAACGTCATTAAGCTGGTTAAGTAATTCGTACTTACTTGCTTTTAGTAGATAATAAAAAGATTGTTCATTATCTCCCAATTCTCTATATAAGTCTGCTAGTTGTTCGTAAGCATTAACATCGTTTTCTTCTAAGTTTATAGCTATAAAACTATCCTTTATAGCGTCTCTCAACAAACTATGTTTTATAGAGTCAACCAACTCACAGGGTATAGAGTTGTTAGTGTAAGAGACCTGAAAAGAGTAGTCCTCAATATTGCACTGATTGAAGTAAATCTGAAAGATAGATAACAGATAATAACTATCTAAATCATTTTTTTCTAAATATTGCTGATATTGATGGTTAATAGATTCATAAGTAGCCAATTGGTGGAGACAAAAAGAGCGGTCTTTAAAGTATTGACCTTCTGTAGGGTCATATTGTAGTGCTTCATTGAGAAAATAAACAGCCGTAATGTAATTGTCTTGACTAATATAGTAACGAGCATCGTCGTAACAGCGACTGGCTTTTATATTGTTATCAAAAGAAGGAGAAGGCATAAATAAAAGGGTAGCCGGTCGGCTACCTGATAAGTTAACTCAAACAAAACTATAGGAGAACTAGTAATACTAATCTCTTTCTTTAATCTTTTTTACAGGTAATATAATTCCTTTATATTTATCTGGATTAAGTAAAGAACAGAGTTCAAAACATTCTCGTGCGTAATCTATGTCACCGATTTGCAGGAAGCAGAAGCCTTGATTGTAATAAATACTAGCTAACAACTCTTTACTACATTTATCTTTGTATTCGATAGCTTTATCTAAGACAGATATAGCATTGTTGTATTCTTCTTTATAATCTATGTAAGCACAAGCTAATAGAAAATAATAAGAAGGATGATGAGTAACGTTACAAAGTTTAGACAGGTCTTGCATATAGCTAACATAGCCATATAAGTCTCTGAGATTATATTTTATAAGAGAGCAGCGAAGTTTAAGAGCGGGTACGTATTCATCGTTAACGTAGAGAGCGTTACTAAGGAGGTTAAGAGGGAGTTTAAAGGAGCTTTCTTTTGGGTCAGAAGGGAAGGATTTAAGGATTGTTAGGGCTTCATCAAAGTAAGATTTAGGGCTGCGAGATTTAATGATTTTAACCATTTCTTGTGCAGCGTCAAGGCTTTCTTGTTCTTCTAATGAGAGTGTGGAGGAGTACTTGTAGAAATTAACGTTGCGGGAGCCGAAACGGGATTGTGTTGCCATAACAAAGGAATAAGATTAAGGGACAAAAGAAGCCGCGCGGTGCTTTATATATAGTAAAGCACCGCGCGGCTACCTTTAAGATTATTACTCTTCAGAACTCTTCCCATCAGGAATGTCAGGAATAGCTACGCTAAAAGTTCTAACTTGGATAGTAGGAGCAGAAATAATAGAAGGCGAGTCTCTAGAAGGTTTAGTTACCTGTTCAAAATACACTTCCAATTCTCTTTTTTCCTCTTTCGTTTCTAAGAAGTTAGAAGCTTGTTTAGACAGAGTGTTGTATGTTTTTACTAGGTTATTAATAGAGTCTTCAAGAAAATCAAGAGAGTAAAAGAGGTATTTAGGAGAAGAGCCATTAGCTAAGGAGTCTATAGAAGATTGAATGATAGGAAAAACATCTTGTCGAACAGATTTAATAAGGTCTGTAGCTAAAGGTTTGAAGGGTTTTTTAGAGGCCTCTATAGAACTACTATAAGTACGGACAAACTCTTCTCTATCTTTAGCTGATAAACAGTCTAAAAACTCTGTTATTGGCATAGATTGAGGTACCTCCTCTGGATATTCTTCATCGTCATCATCATTTTCATCAGGGTTAAGGCTAAATTTTAAATTACTCATGATAAAAGTTGTTTAAGTACATTAGAAGGGGTATAAGAGGAGGTATCCTCTACAGGGGGAGCGACTCTAAACTCTTCAGTAGTTTGTTTAAATGTGAGTTTAGTTTGAGCTAGAGCAACTTGATATTCATCTATGAGACCTTGATTAAAAAGCAGATAGATACTAACAGAGGAATGAGGATTACCAGGGCGGATAACGCGGTAGATGGATTGGGAGAGGGTTTTAATAGACCAAGGGAGGCAGTAATAGATAATAGAGTTAGCGGAGGTTAAGTTAATAGACTCGCCGGCTAATTTAATAGAAAAGACACCAACTTTTACTTCAGGGTCATGAAGGAAGCGGTCTACAACAACCATACGCTGAGAATCAGAAAGCTTTTTAATCTGTTCGGAATCATCTTTACTGTATAACCTGACTACAGCAGAGGAACCTAATTCCTCTTTTAGTCTAGTTGATACAATATTACCTGATTTGTTATAAGCACAGAAAATAACTACTTTACCTTTTGATTCTTTTACTAACTCTATTACCTTTTCTAGTTTATTATTATTATCCTCACAATGATTACTAACTTGTATTAAAGGATAAATTAACCTTAAAGCCTCTGCTTTTGTTTTTACAGTTTCTACCCCTTCTGTTTCTATTCCTTCAACAACTTCTTTAATCTTATTGTACTGTCCCTCTACGTACTCTTGATGTAGTGACAACTGAACATTAGAGGGTTGAATACCGATAACAGAGAGGGAAGGGGAGGGGAGAGTTATAGAAGAGGACACAAAGGGGTCAGAGAGATTAACGCGATAGATATAATGGTCACAAAGATTCTTAAAAGGAAGAGACTTAGAAGGGTTAAGGTGATTAAAGATTTTACTTTTAGTGGAATCAGAGTTAGCGTGGTAGTTAAGGTTAAGGGAAGAGGAGCTGCCAAAAGTAGAGCAAAAGGAAGAAGGATTAGAGAAAGGCCAGTCTGAGCCATAAATAAAAGAGCAAAGGTGATGAACATCAGCAAGACGACCTTCAGTAATAGTACCAGACATAGCGACGACGCGGGGGCAGTTTTCTATGAGAGAAGATATATGTTTGGTTCTGATAGAGTTAGGTTGACAGTGGTGTACCTCATCTATAATAGTTATCTGAGGGGGGTAAAGCCATTTAAGTAAAGAGCTGTAGGTAGAAGAAGAGGGACGATGAGTGAGTTTAAGAAAGTCGTGAGTATAGAGGAGGATAGGAGAAGAGAGGGAGTGGGAAAAGGATTTAGAAGTAAGAAGGTGAAAAAGGTGTTTAAAAGGGAAAAAAGAGGAATCCTCCAACCAGCGGTTGGAGGAAAGAAGGGAGGGGACAAGGATATGGACAGAGCCAGGCGCGGGGCTACCTTCAAAGTTATTAAAAATATCCTGAATAGCTAACAAACAAATAATAGTATTATGAGTAACTATAAATCTATCTGTTAGGTACAAACCTTCTTCGTTTTCCAGTTTTATACAAACACATTCTGTTTTACCTACATAGTCTACTTTCTTTATAGCCCTATTAGCATAAGTAATAGTAGTATCTGAATTCTTTTGATAAGGATACACCTTATAAAAGTTATTCATTGGGTAATCAGCTAACTTTAGAGGATTCTTAAAAGGACAAATATTTCTAGGTAAGTTAATACTTAACTGAAAATAAATGCTAGAACCTCCACTAACTGTTTTTCTCCCCTTCCTCTCTATTAAACAAGTTCCCCCTAATGACTCTACTAAAAATTGTATATCCTTTGCTAAACTACTAGAACTACTTACAAAATAGTTAATACACTCTATATTCTTATTAACTATTGTAAAAGAGCTATTAGAGTCTAATAAACCTTGTAAGAGATTAAGTCTTACATCAACAGAGTTAAAGAGGTAAATTTTAGGGATAGAAAAGGAAGAAAGTCTAGAGAGGTTAATACCAAGGGAGTGAAGAGAATTATAGAGAGAGTCAATGGTGAGGCAAAGAGTTTTAAAGCAGTCTGGATTATCTAACAAACAACCTAGATGATAGGGAGGGATGGGAACAGGTTTATTAGGGAAAGGAACTGCTAGTGTTAGAGGAATATAAAGAGGAGGATTTTTGCGGTTTGAGATGTGTTGTATTATTTCTTTAGTAGTCATAATACAACTAGGTTTACTAGGGGAAGGGATAATAGACCAAAGATGGTTGAGGGAGCAGTAGGTGTAGGAGTTATCGGAGAAAGTAATCTTATAGAAATCGATAGGGCCTTGGGGATGGGTAGAAAGGACTCTAGAGGTAGAAGCAGGAGTAAAGACAGAGTCACCGGGTTTAAGGTCACCGATAAGTTGAGGGCCATCAGGAGTATAGACAGAGCAAGTAGTAGGTTGAGATTTACCTATACCCATACTGCCGTTGATAATATTGCGAGGAATACAAGAGAGGACAGCAGCAACCTGAGCTTGATAGTCGCGGTATTCGATTAAAGGTTGATTTAAGAGAGACTGTTTAGTGCGTAAGTAAGCTTGTAAATAGGAATCATCTTGGAGGATAGAATTAGGGGGAATAAATTGGTGAGAAGATAATTGAGAAGGGTGTTCGATTAAGAAGGTAGAGTCATCCATAGTATTAAAGGAAAGAAGAGAGCATAAAGAGGTCTTTAATAAAAGAGGATAAGGGGCTACCGGGGAGAGGGGGGTAAAGCCACTCATTATGGGAGGGGAGGGAGAGTTTGCGGGAGGATTTAAAAGAGGTGGTGATAGTAGGTTCAGAGCGAGCGATAGCGGCGGGGTTATAAGTAACGACAAAAGGGCGTTTAGTGAGGCCTATTTTGAGGTCAGAGCGGCGGCGGCTATCTTTAAAAGACAATTTATTCAACCAAACACTATCTTCCTTATAGAAAAACTTTAAAGAATTAAAAGCAAGACTACCAGCCACTAGTAAAGGAATGTTAGGTAAGTATTGGTCTATAAGATAAAACTCATTAGATAACCACTTAGTTACACAAGGTTTTACATGCTTACTTTCTAGTGGAGTAGTATCCATAGGAGTGCATTTAAGTGTGTTAGTTATCCAACAATCATGATAAGTATCAAGGTTGTACATAGAATGGAGTGCAAAGCGGAGCATAGAGCCTGCATTGCGGCGTTTAACAAGACCATTACGTCGAGGTACTTGATCGCGAAGGACATCGACCATAGGGAAAAGGTTTTTAGAGTCTGATTCGTAGGAGCCAGGGAAATCAGAGAGGATAATAAGGCGGATAGAGGAGAAGTCAGAAAAGTTAGGGCCTGCACCCCCTACGCTATAAAGTAAAGGTTCTTTTTTTCTATAAGCAGTATCATTGTTTGTTTTGTTTTCTTTTTGTTCTAGTTCTAGAACGCGTTTGTTATGTTTTTGTAATCGTTGACCAAGTTCGCAATGATTACAATAACGGTCAAATTCAATAACGTCATGAGGTTGCTTACAGTAAGTAGGAGGTAGAGACATAGTATTAATCTAAGATTTTGTAGACTAGCTTTGGATAAGAATCAGTAACTCCTTGAACTATTTGCACAATTTTAATACGTTTGGTTTCTCCCTCACTATTTTTATAAGTAAGTACATCATTTACTTGTAAATAATGAATAAGAGAATTCCAATGTAAGTACTCAGGATAGCGGAAGCGATTAGTGGTCATCGATAGAATCAGGTTGTAGAGGTCTACAAATTATTGTTGCACAAAAATCTCGATTAATTAAAGGATTAGTAAAAGTAGAAGAAGAAACGTAGAGGACATAATGTTCTCTAAAAGAATCAAGAGTAAGGGTAATTAGCTTTTTAGAGGAATCAGGAGAATCAGGGGAATCAAAGGAATCAAGGGAATCAGGGGAATCAGAGGAATATTGTTCAAAATCATCGGGGTCAAAGTTTGCGGGGCTACTTTCTGAGGTTTCTTCTCTAAGATAATTATTCTTTAAAGCTAATAGAGCTTGTAAAAGATAAGTATGACACAAAACAACATTTACCCATTGCTGAGAGCCTAACATATCTACTACTTCTATTTCAGATTTTTCTAGTTTAGTAGCATCAGCTCTTTTAGAAAGAATAAAACTAGAACGACTATCAGAGAGTTCTAGAACAATATCGTTGCTGAGATCATTACTTTTAGGACTAGAAAGAGTAACAGCAGTTATTAAGTCTTCTAAAAAGAAAGTAAGATGACAGAGAAAGTTATTAGGGGAGCGGTCTATAAAAAAGTTCTGAAAGCCTTTAGAATAGACAGGATAAAGATTAGGATTAAAAGTAGTTAGAATAGCCATAGACTCCTCAGATTTAATAATGAACTGGTTTTCACTATTTAAACACAACGATATTTCATTAAACAAAAAGAATAAGTAAGCAGACTTTATTAATTGCTTACCCATTATACCTATGTTAAAGGTATTAAAAGTGCAGTCATATAATTTGATGCAGAGAAGGGAGACACCATTGATGCCGGACTTTTCGGTGCAAACGAGCCAAAGGGAGGAGTCAATAGACCAGAGCCAAACAGGTTTTTCGAAGGTATCAGAGGAGAGAGAAGAGAAAGAGTTAGCGATACGGAGGCCGGAGGTAAAGTATTTAAGGGAAGATTTAGGGATAGGAATAAGTTGAGAGAGTGGGAGAGAGGAGTTGGTTAACCAAGGTTCAGTAAAATCAGAGTAATCGTTGTTATAGGTATTGATAGCAATATTGCTTTTAGATTTAGATTTAGGGAAGACAAAGTTAACAGACATTTTAGAGTTAGGGGTCTGGAAGAATTGAAGCGCGGGGCTATCTTTAATAGCAGAAAGACTTTTAGATAATCTATCCAAAGCATCTTGTCCATCAAATAGGTAACAAGTACCAATAAACCCAACACAATCTAATCTGACAGAAAACCACCCTTGTCCTATGTAACACACTAGTAAAGCTTCAGAAGAAGTAACTTGTTCAAGGTATATGTATTTAAGAGCGTTACCGATAGGAATTTTTTTATCAGGGAAGTAAATGCTTTTAAGATTTTTAAGAAAAGTAGAGGGATTGAATTCAAGTCTGCTAACTATAGAAGGAGTCATAAAAATAAAAGAAGTAAACTAAAACTAAAGTAACAGAAGATAGAAAAAGCGTTAAGAGGGGAATTGCTTAACGCTACTTAGAAAAACTAACTTCTTTTTTTAATCTTTTTTACAGGTACTTTAATAGATATACAGATATACCTTTAGAGTTTTTTATAGAACTCTAAAGGTAAAAGTACATTAAAAGATGTAACGGATGGTGCAGTAAGGCATATATTTAGACAAGAGTTGTTTAAAAGTAGAGATATAACGGGATTTAAGTTGCCACTTATAGCGTTTAACATCGTAGCCGCGCCCGTTGGTTTTAAATTCCTGGTTTTCAGGAGTCCAAAGTAGGGATTCGCTATCTAAAGGGAAGTTTTTGGCATTCCAGTTAGAGAGGGCAGTGTGATGGGTTAGGAATATAACCTCACAGTGCAGTTGTTCTTTTACTTTAGGAGATAATAACTCATCTAATAGAATCATGAGATTAGAGTAATCCTCAACCCAAGTAGGGGTTACTATGATAGGACTAAAGTTGAGATGACATTCATAACCCTTTTCGTAGGCTAAGTTAAGACCAGCTATACGGTCTGTTACTTTAGCAGTCATAATTTCTGTTTGGTCTATGATGTTCTGTGGGGCTACAGAAGCGCGGATACGTGCTTTACGAGGTATAGGACAGTCTATTAAGCGGGAGATAGCAACGGGGGTTGAGATTTTAGTTGCAAAAGTAGGTTTAAGGTAGGGTACATTTATTAGGTTAGTTAGCCACCAGTTAAGGTCAGGGGAGATTACTCTAAGTAAAACATCAGAAGATTCTCCAACATCGTAGGTGTAGTTGATTACGTCAGATTCACCGGAGGGATAGTTAGAATCACAGGGTTTAAAAGTAGGAGGTTTAGGAGTAAAAAGGAGGTTATGGTGCTTAAGGATTGCGACGAACAGTTCGTCTTTGTTTGAATAGGTTGTTAGCGGGTTGCCGTTTAAGTTATGTCGTTGTACATAGCAATAAGAGCAACCAAGAAGACAGCCATAAGCGATAGAGAGGCAAAAGTCTGCGCTGCGGCCGTTAGGTTTAATAAAATCTGAGGTAGAGCGGTTTCTAGTAGAGATACTAGATTTTAGTTTTTTAATAGCCTCTAGCCTAGGAAAGTTAATCTTAGGCTTAGAGTTATTAGTGGCGGGGTAAGTGGCGGAGTAAGTGGCGGAGTAAGTGGCGGAGTTCATAGAGATAAGATTCATTAACGGTTAATGAAGTGAGAGATATCAGCGGTTAGGGTAAACCATTCACGGCAGATGCGGGAGTGGCAGAAGAGTTTATGATAGAGGCGTTCGTCCTTAATAGAGCCTGGAATGCATTTAAGGAGAGTAAGTTTACCGGGATAGGTGGTGGAGATTTGTTTGAGGCGGCCATGAGGGTTTTTAGAGTAGCCTATTTTGACTTTATTAGCGTAGATATCGCCGATGAAGTAGACGAAACCAGGTTTAAGGTTAGTATTAGGCATAACAAAAAAAGTAGTAGAGGTACTACTTTAAATGTTAAGCCGCGCGGCTATCTTCTAAGTAACCTTATTAAAAAGTAAATTGATAGTATATAAAGAAATTAACAAGTAAGAGAATTAATATGCCTACATTTGGATTTGGATCTAGCTCACAAAGTTTTGACTTAGTATTAAAAAAACCTAATATAATAGCAGCTATTAGTTCTAGTAGCATAGCAACTACCTGCGAGTCTGCCAAATTATCGTGTCCTTTAATATGGAACCAAGAAAATGATACTTACTATGAACAATCTAATGATGGTTATTATAGATATGTAGGTTCTAACACTGAAATAACTAGTAGTAGTGGATATAAATTTCAGCCAGACTTAACAGCTAATAGTTATGTAAAAGTATGCAACATGTGGGAAGACAGAACAGTTTATTATTATATAACTTTGGATCCCACTACGTTTCGAGGTGAGGCTGGATTTACAAGTAGTGGTCAAACTAATCCTACAGTAGGCAAAATAGCTGGAACATTAGAAAGGATTATATGTGATTTTTCCGGTAATAATGCCTTTACAATATCGACTAATCCAGTAAATACAGATATTGGATATCAAAGAAAACAAGCGATTACAAGGCTACAGATTAATGGTTTAGATCAATCTCCAAATTATTCTTACACGTACAGTTTACTTACTAGAGGTAATCACAATCTAATAACAGGGAGTAGGATAAGATGTACACAAGTAGGAAATTCTGGTTTAACTCTCAATAGAATTTATTATGCTATTAAGATAAACAATACCTCTTTTTCTATAGCTAATACGTATGAAGATGCCTTTAATAATCTGCAAGTTAATGTAACACAAGGCTCTTCTGTAAACTTTATGAGACAATCTGGATGGATAGTAGTAGAAGAAGGTGGACCAGAGTATGGCAATGGGGGCAGCCCTCTTTATGGAGGCACAGGTAATACTTATATAAGAAATCCTTATAACACAACTACTAGAACTAATACTTTATTACCAATCTACAACTCTAACTTAACGTATAACACAGGTGATAGAGTTTTGCATAGTGTAGTAATCAGTCAAGTAAATACAGTATTAGTGTGGGAGTGTTTAGATAGACAGAATGCTGATAATGCAATAACTCCTGCGTTAGGATTGGTAGATGCGGACATGACAGGTGTCCATGGGGATACTATGTTAGAGATACCAGAGTTTTATGTAAGGAAGGATCATTTTGATGGGGTTAAATTCAGAAATTGTAAAGGGGAGGATGTTTCAAAAGATTACACTCTGGTGTCCTCTAGTAATTCTCCTTTAGCATTGAATATAACTCCTTTAAGTACAGGAGATAAACAAGACATTTTCTTTACATGGGTATTACATAAAAGTCAATTTAATAAACTAAGTGATTTAGAGAAGAGAAAATATATATTAAGTCCTGTATTTATGTTACAGAGTGATAGTTTGCAAGACAGGAGTTATAGATTGACTTGGGAAGAAGCTGGGTTGTTTATGCCTTCAGGAAATATTTTAGCTGATGGTACTGAGTCTATTTTAGGTACTTTACCCGATCATTATTTAGTAGTAGGAAAAGCTATAAACTATAATAATGTAACAATTCCAGCTGGCCTATCGATTACTAATCTTACACCAGGTGTTTACTACGTTAGCTCTATTGTTGATGCTACTAGATTTAATATTTCATATACTAAAGGTGGTACCTCTATAACAACGATTCATATAAGCGGATATTCTAGCGGTTTAAAAGGGTACTGTATGCCTGTTGTTACAAAAACAGTGCAAAACGTAGTAAGTGTAACAAGCGGTACAAGTAGCGCGGCTATTTTCACAACAGAACTAGACCATCAGTTATTAGTAGGACAAAAAGTAAAATTAATTTTTAGTGGTTCTATAACTAATTTTACTAGTGGAACAACTTATTATGTTATGAGTCCTAATTACAGTAGTTTTACTTTTCAATTAGCTAGTACATTGAGTAACTCTGTTAATAACATACCCATACAATTTAGTGCAGCTAGTAATACAAGTAATGTTTATGTAGTACCAGAAGTAGTTTTAGATGAATTAAATCCTAAATTAATAGTAAATGGATTGAGTGGAACAGACACTTTAAATTTAGACTGGTTACCTGGGTACACATCACATTATTTAAGAACAGGAGATGCTGTAGTTTACGAAGGTGCGTTAAATGGATTAACAAACGGGGCAGTATATTATGCCATACAAGTAAACTGGGGTTTTAGTATAAAGTTGGCTACTTCTTATGAAAATGCTATGTTAAATAAGCCTATAACGACTTTATCAGGAGTTGTAGAAGGGTCAACTATTAAAAGGTCTGAGTACACTGACATACAATTTTCTGGAACTCCTAGAAGTATTTTAACTGTTAATAAAGAAGTACCTCAAAACTCTTATAGAGCAGTATATAAAGGGATGTTTAATGGTACTGTAGACGCAGTAAAAATAGAAGTAAGCATATCATTAACAAGCTCTAACCTTGCTAATGTTAATGGTTCACCTCTTACATTTTATACAACTAATAATCATGGATTAAAGAATACTGATTTTGTTTATTTAGTTTATAGTGAAAGATGCAATTTAGTAAACTTTACTAGATATCATCCAATAACAGGTTATTGGGTAAAAAGAATCTCTGATACTGGGTTTCAATTAGCAACAAGTCAAAATGGTACTTCTGTAAACTATAGTAATAGCAGTAGCCCTTGGCAAAATTTTACTGAAACTGGTGGAATGAGAGTGATACTCTATAAAGCCAACAGTACAAAAATAAAGGAAATGAGTAGCTATGATAGGGGATTGAGTCTTGGAATATTTGGAGTAGGTAACAATAATGACATTACATTGTGTGTGGAAGCAGATGAAATGTTTTTTAATTATAGTTATTCTCAACTGTATAGAACAGGTCAACAAGTAACTTTTGGAATATATAGAGATAGACAAGGCGCAGTATCAGCTGAGTATAGTAGCCTAGCAATAACACAAGTAACAGGTACCCCTTCTTTATTTAGAACAGCAGCTAATACCTTTATTAGAAACGACTTAAAAATAAGATTTAGGTCTATAGGAAGTTTAAGTGGAATAAATGTAAACACTGTTTATAGAGTAACTAACAAAAATGATAGTACTGGAGACTTTCAATTAGTTAATAATAGTACAAATGATTCAATAACTGTGAGTGGGACTGTAGGTGGGGCTAGTATTAAACCTATAATATTTGATGAGATAGAACCTGGAGATTATTTTTTAAGAAGTAATCTTGGCAATGCTACGGTTACCTTACATAGAACTTATAATGAAAGTTTAAGTGGTGCTAATCCTGTTTCAATAAGTTCTCAACCTAATTATAGAAATAGTCAAAGTGTAAAAGATAGCGGTTCTCCTTTTAATAATTTTTATGGTCAATTTAGAAGAGCTTGTGAGAACTCATCTAATGACGCTATAGTAGATACCGTAATTGCATCTAGAGCTGAAGCAACTAATAAAAACTTGAATTATTATAAAGGAACAGAATTTATTAGCGATGCTATGAAGTGTTTAGCGTATCAAGAAGGTAGAAAATACAATTATTATGATACTCAAGTAATTCCTTTTACTCGTAGTGCTAGAGTTGCTATGTTTTATAACATTCTCGAGTATGTAGGGTACCAAGAAAACTTAAATATTTATTATAGTGCTGTTCCATATAAAAATAGTGATGTATTAAAACCTATTTTTTCTATAGGTAATCGATATAATAGTTTACTAGGTTGCTTTACAGTTAAAGGATAT
>Ga0172367_10000222_pt1 | contig 87035 bp, 79 predicted proteins | sample Lak10m_FD_114542 | JGI IMG/M metagenome (GOLD analysis project Ga0172367, IMG submission 114542) | Freshwater microbial communities from Kabuno Bay, South-Kivu, Congo - kab_022012_10m | ecosystem: Environmental > Aquatic > Freshwater > Lake | place: Democratic Republic of the Congo: South-Kivu... | reverse complement strand
TGGTAGAAACTACTGTCGAGAAAAACAAACGAGTGTATGAACGCATCGGATTCCGTGTTCATGAAGTGCGCTCTGTAGGCGGATTCGAAACCTATTGCATGGTTAGAGATGTGAACGTTTAGTTCATTTCGTATCTTCATCGCATGAACGTTCGTCCTTATCACATGCAAGACAAGCAAGCCTGCATGAACATTTTCGACAGCAATTGTCCGAAGTTCTTCGATGTTACTGAACGTGCACTTTTTGAAAAATGGCTCGACCACCAAGGAGATAATAGCATTGAATACAAGAGTCCAACCTACAAAAACACATCGTTCGACGCCTATTTTGTTGCCTACAACGAAAACGAAATTCTAGGTTGTGCTGGTTACTACATCTCAGCAGAAATGCCTGAAGCACGCATGGCTTGGGGGATGGTAAATGCCCAACATCACCGAACAGGCATTGGAACTATTCTGCTTCAACACCGCATGAATGAAATTCAGTATAAGTGGAATGACCTCGCCATCACGCTAGGAACAAGTCAACATACCTACACCTATTACCAGCGCATGGGATTCCATGTACTGCAAGTATTTCAAAACGGATATGGCCCCAACCTTCATCAATATGAAATGGCCTTCAATTTTTCTCGAATGTTTACCCTGGAGGACATTCAAAAAGCTCATAGCAAAGTGAAATCAGGTGCCGATTTTCCTGCCTACGTGAACGAGATTCACGCTATGGGGGTAATGAAATACACCACGTGGGTTGCAACAGGAAAAACCACCTATTCTGGGATTTCCAATACGCGGGTGGAAACCGACGACAAGTATGCCCTGAAAAACATTGCTCTTGCGCTTAACTTAGACACGTTTAGAAGCCAATTAAGGGCACATCAAGACGGACAAACCGATTACCCAACCTTTCTTACCATGTGCGCAGAAACCGGGATTGAGAAGTGGGTCATTGATATTCCGAAAAAGACTTGTACCTATTACGACTTAAACAACAACGAAGTTCTTTCCGCACACATTCCAATATAACATGAAAAAAGTACTGCTTGTTTTAGGATTAGCCCTGTCATTCATCGCAGGATATGCCGTAAATTCATTGTTCACAAAACAAGAACCTACACCTATGAAACGCGTTACCGGCATTGGCGGCATCTTCTTCAAATGCAAAGACCCCAAGCAAATGAGAGAATGGTATAACACCCATTTAGGAATTGATTCACAAGAATGGGGAGCCATATTTCCTTGGCGAGAACAAGAAGACTCAACCAAAGAAGGATATACCGTTTGGAGTCCGTTCAATGAAAAATCAGATTACTTCGCCCCTTCTACCAAAGATTTCATGATCAATTACCGCGTTGAAAACCTCGATGCTCTGGTTATTGAATTGAAGAAAGAAGGCGTCACTTTCGTAGATGAAGTAGAAGATTCTGAATTCGGGAAATTCGTTCACATCCTAGACATCGAAAACAACAAGATTGAATTGTGGGAACCGAAGTAACTAAATAAACACCGACATTTCTTGTTGCATTTTCTTGGCTTCGGCCGCAGCCGCTTGCGCGAAATCGGCACCTGATGAGGCGTACAAAATAGAACGACTGGCATTTACCAATAAACCAATTTCGTCATTCATACCGTACTTCACCACATCTTGCAAGCTACCACCTTGCGCACCAACACCTGGGACAAGCAAAAAATGATTCGGAATAATGGTTCTAATTTGAGCTAGACTTTCGGCTTTCGTCGCCCCCACCACAAACATGGTATTCTCATCGGTTCCCCATGAAGCAACGTCGCGCAAAACTTTTTCGAATAACATTTCACTTCCGACTTGCTGCGTTTGAAAATCATTCGATCCCGCGTTTGAAGTCAGCGCCAACACAATGGCCCATTTATCTGGAAAGGCTAAAAAAGGCGCAACAGAATCTTTTCCCATGTATGGCGCAACCGTTATACTGTCGAATCCATATGTTTCAAAAAATGCCTTGGCGTAATAGGTAGATGTATTTCCAATATCGCCACGTTTAGCATCGGCAATGGTAAAATGTTCTTTACCAATATAAGCAACGGTCTCTTCCAAGATTTCCCAACCTTGCTTACCCATGGCTTCATAAAAAGCCATGTTGGGTTTATAGGCTATCGCGAAATCCCGTGTAGCATCGATTATTTGCTTATTAAATTCTAACACCGACACACCAGCGGGTAATTTAGACGGATCGGTATCTAGCCCCACGCATAAAAAGCTTTTGCGGCTACGAATCAATTCTACCAATTTCGCTTTGTTCATCTTATGAATTTCCTTCTTTAAGTTTCTCTGTATTCTCCGCCAATTTCAATGCTTCAATCACCTCTTCAATTTCGCCATTCATGGCAGCGTCTAAATTGTACAAGGTCAAATTAATTCTGTGGTCTGTTACACGGCCTTGTGGATAATTGTACGTCCTAATTTTCGCACTGCGGTCACCAGTACTCACCAACGATTTTCGCATACGTGCACGTTCTTCTTGTCTGCGATTTACTTCCGCTTCGAAGATACGTGTACGCAACATGGTCATCGCTTTTTCCTGGTTTTCATGTTGACTTCTTCCTTCTTGACAAGCCACAATAACTCCGGTAGGAACGTGCGTTAATCGAACAGCAGATTCCGTTTTGTTAACGTGCTGTCCACCTGCGCCACTTGCGCGGTAGGTATCTCTTCGAATATCTGCCGGATTAATCACCACATCGAATTCTTCTGCTTCAGGCATAACAGCCACAGTTGCCGCTGAAGTGTGAACACGTCCTTGCGTTTCTGTTGCAGGCACACGTTGCACGCGATGCACGCCACTTTCAAATTTCAAAGTTCCGTACACCTCCTCTCCTTCTACCTTGAATGAAATTTCTTTGAATCCACCCATGGTACCTTCACTCATACTCAACACTTCTGAGCGCCAACCTTTATTGGCAATGTATCGGGTGTACATCTTAAACAAATCTCCCGCGAAAATCGAGGCTTCGTCGCCGCCGGTTCCCGCGCGGATTTCAAAGATGACGTTTTTCGTGTCTTCCGGATCTTTTGGAATAAGCAAGAACTTAATGTCTTCTTCCATTTTCTCAATGGCCGGCGCAAGCTCGTTATATTCTTCCTGAGCCAGCTCTTTCAAGTCGGCAGATTCGTTGCTATAAAGGATTTCCTTGGCTTGTTTCAAATCGTCGATAGCCTTTTTATACTCATTGTAGGCATCCACAATTTTTTCTAATTCACGGTATTCGCGCATAAGCGTTGGATAACGCTTCATATCGGCAATAACCGTTGGGTCAGTAATGCTCTTTCCCACTTCGTTATAACGATCTGCAATGGCAGCCAAACGATCAATCAACTCCATAATCAGTAATTATAACTTCCGTTTTCTGTTTGAATGGTCAAGGTATTTCCTTTACCAGCTTCTACTCTTCCTACAATTCGCGCATCGCAGTTAAACGATTGGGCAATGGCTATTATTTCTTTTGCAGAAGCCTCATCGGTATAAAACTCCATGCGATGCCCCATGTTAAACACCTTGTACATTTCTTGCCACGGGGTTTTAGATTCCTCTTGAATCATTTTAAACAGGGGTGGAACAGGGAATAAATTATCTTTTACAATATGCACATTTGAGGTAAAGTGCAGCACTTTGGTTTGTCCACCTCCGCTGCAATGCACCATTCCCTTAACAGCGTGACCCAGTTTAGACAAAACAGCTTTTACTATGGGTGCATAGGTTCGGGTTGGAGAAAGAACCAATTTGCCAGCATCTAATTCAGCATCTTCTACATAATCGGTTAAAGCATATGAACCCGAATAAACCAATTCTTTTGGAATACTTGCATCGAAAGATTCTGGGAAGCGTTCACGCAATTCATTATAAAATACATCGTGACGTGCAGAAGTAAGCCCATTGCTACCCATACCGCCGTTATAAGACGATTCATACGTGGTTTGTCCGAACGAAGCCAAACCAACAATCACTTGTCCGGCTGCAATGTTCGAATTATCAATGACCTCATCTCTACGCATGCGACACACGACGGTGGAATCTACAATAATGGTTCGAACCAAATCTCCTACATCGGCAGTTTCTCCGCCTGTAGTGCGTATGTGAACATTGTGCTTTTCCAACTCCTGACAAAGCTCTTCGGTGCCAGAAATGATAGCCGAAATAACTTCACCAGGGATAACATTTTTATTTCTACCTATAGTACTACTTAGCATAATGTTATCGACTGCACCCACACACAGCAGGTCATCGATATTCATCACCAATGCATCTTGGGCAATGCCTTTCCAAACTGAAAGGTCACCAGTCTCTTTCCAATACATATAGGCCAAAGACGATTTGGTACCTGCACCATCGGCATGCATCACCAAACAATGTTCTTCACTTCCCGTTAGGTAATCGGGAACTATTTTACAGAAGGCCTTTGGGAAAAGCCCTTTGTCTAAATTTTTTATTGCGGCATGCACATCTTCTTTAGATGCACTTACGCCTCGGTTGTTGTACCTATTTTCTGCTTCGTTCATGGTAAAATAAAAGGGGCTGACACATTCATGTCAGCCCCTTGTCTAAAATTTCATCTATTTCGAACCTTTAGGAACATAGTCCGCACGGACAATTCGGAAGGTTGTTCTACGATTTAACTGATGTGCACGGTCTTGTGCATCTTTGTTAGTAAGGGTTGCAATGTAAGCTTCAGTGATGGTAGTGCCATAAGAGAACTCAGCCAATAATTCAGGAGAGATACGGTCACCTTGCTTGATAGTGCGAGGTGATGTTTCACCCATTCCTTTTGCAATCAAACGATCGGCAGGAATTCCCTTTCCAATCAAATAATCTACGCAAGTTTGAGCACGGCGTTGAGAAAGCTCTTGGTTGTACTTGTCATCACCACGTGCATCAGTGTGAGACTCTAATTGTACAACGATGTTCGGATTCTCTTGCATGATAGTCAACAAGTAGCTCAATGAGTCAGCACTGTTTACTTCCGAGTTGATTAACAATTCAGCACGATCGTAAGGGTACAATACCGTTGGCATTGGGTACTCTTTCAACTCGATTGGAATCAAGAAGTAATCTTGTTGGTAGTTGGTAGATTCTTTAGCACCACGGGTAGAGAATTTGTTGTTCATTGAACCAATGAAGTTCTCTTTAGATACGTTAACTGAGTATTTAGACTCTGCATTAACTTGAGACTTATCAAGGAAGAACGCTCCGTTTTCATTGGTAGTCACGTTGTAAGTTACGGTAGTTCCATCTGGACCTTCACCAACTACAGTTACTGCACAATTTGCAAGTGTTTGAGTTGGATTGTTACGGTTATAAGCAATACCGGTCATGGTGAATTCCAATGGGTTTTCAATCGCATGCCAGATATCGTCTTTACCCTTACCGCCTGGACGGTTTGAAGTGAAATAACATCCGAAACCTAGATCATACTTCTTATCAATGATAAGAGCGAAATCGTCAGAACTTGAGTTGATAGGAGCTGGCAAAGCAGTTGGTGTACCATAGGTCATTTCACCTGTTGAAGCCGCTTTGTAGATATCCAATCCACCTAATCCACCGTAACCATTTGAAGCGAAGTAAAGCATACCATTGTCATCAACAAATGGATAGTACTCATCGCCATCGGTATTTACAGAAGAAAGGTTCTTAGGATCTGACCATTTCTTAGCCTTTTTGTCCCAAGTCAAATACCAAATATCACGTCCACCCTTTCCACCTGGCATATTTGAAGCGAACAACAAATACTTTTCATCTGGGGTAACACAAGGTTGACCAACACGAGATGAATCATCAGCTGTACGATCAAGAATGTCAATAAGAGTCGGAGCAGCATAGTTGTCTCCTTGACGAGAAGAAGTGTATAAGTCACAACCCATACGGTCTTTCTTGTCATAGCCACAACGTGTGAAAATCAAATTTTTGTAATCGCGGTCCATAGCAGCAGCACCTTCGTGAGCTTCTGTGTTAACCGAAGAATTAACAGGTGATGGAGCACCAACAAACTTGTTCTTCTTATCTAATTTGGCCACGTACAAATCTTGGAATTCAGCACCAGTAACTGGGTCAGTGGCACTACCTGTACTTTCTTTTCTTGATGAAGAGAAAACGAATTCGTCGTATTTCTTAGAAGAATAAGCCAATCCATAATCCATTTCAGGGCTATTCAAGAATTCAACGTTTTCGGCAACAATTCTAGATTTATTGCTTGCTTTCTTAGCTAATGCGGCGTTATTACAAGCAGCAATACGCGACTCTGCGACACCCGCATCGCCACCGCGCTCTTTGTATTTAGTGAACTGAGCTGTTGCATCCTCTAAACGCTCCATTTCTTGCAACGCCATTCCGTAATGTAGGTAAACGTCGGCCGACTTCTTGTCGTACTTCGCGTTGATTGCCTTTTCATAGTACTCCAAAGAAGCAGCGTAGTTTCTAGTTAAGCGGTAACATTCTGCAATGTTGTTAAGAACGCGGCCTTTTTCATCCATGTTCTTAATTTTAGTCACTTCGCTAATGTAAAGTGTTGCTGCTTGAGAGTACCCTTGAGCTGAGAATTCCAAGTCAGCTTTTTGGATATTCTTATTTTGTCCATAGGCCACTGTAGATAGAGCGACGCAAATGAACGCAAATAAGGTCGATTTAAACAATCTCATGTTCTGCGGTTTATATAAATTATAGTTAGTATTTGCGAAAATAAGCAAAAATGGGTATTTCGGAAACAAATTTAACCGCAATATCCTTATCTGCTCATTATCAGCAAGTAAACAGCAGTTCACGCAACTTCGGAAGAGGCCACATGCCGTCTTCAACCACTTGTTCCAATGAATCAGCTGCTTCGCGAGCGGCATCCATAAGCGATTTGATGCGGTTGCAGTACACGTCTGCCAATTTCTCTGGTGAGGCATTCTTTAGTTTGCGTTGCTCTTCTTTGATAGCATCTACACTCCCTTTTAAGGCTGTGATATCCTTGGAAAGCTGACCTATTATTTCTAACTGCGCTTTCGAAGCTGCCTTGAATTCAGAGTTAGACAAGATGGTTTTTAATCCGGTTACGTTCGATATGAGTTTGTTCTGATATTCAACGGCTGCGGGAATAATCTGATTGATTGATAGGTCAACGACCAATTCTGCTTCAATCTCTCTGCGACGACCGTAGTTCTCTACCTCAATTTCGTATCGAGCGTGGATTTCTTCCTTCGTTAATACATTCAATCGTTCGAACATATCAATCACCTTTTTATCCTTCCACGTTTTCAAGGCAGTTGGGGTATCTTTCATATTCGACAAGCCGCGTTTGCCAGCTTCCTTAACCCACTCATCGCCATAGCCGTTTCCTTCAAAACGGATTGTTTTGCTTTGTTTGATTAAGCGTTGCAATTCTTTCAAGATGGCTTCGTCTTTATCATCACCTTTGGCAATGCGAGCATCGACATCTTTCTTAAATTGGAACAAACGATTAGCTACAATGGTATTCAAGGTAATCATGGCATTTGCACAATTCGCACTTGACCCCACTGCGCGGAATTCAAATTTGTTTCCTGTGAAAGCAAAAGGAGAAGTTCTGTTGCGATCGGTATTATCAAGCAACACTTGTGGAAGCTTTCCAATGTTCAACTTCAATTCGGTTTTGTCTTCCGGAGTCATTTTTCCTGCCTTGATGCTCTTTTCCAAATTATCAAGCATTGCAGTCAATTGATCTCCTAGGAAAATACTCATAATCGCAGGAGGCGCTTCATTGGCACCTAAACGGTGATCGTTTCCAACTGTGGCAATTGTTGCACGCAATACATCTGCATTCTCGTGAACCGCAGCAACGGTATTCACTAAGAAGGTTAAGAACTGCATGTTTGATTTCGGATTCTTACCCGGACGCAAAAGGTTAACACCTGTGTTTGTTGAAAGCGCCCAGTTATTGTGTTTACCACTTCCATTCACTCCTTCGAATGGCTTCTCATGGAACAACACTTGGAAATTGTGCTTTTGAGCTACCTTTTCCAAAATATCCATCAACAACTGATTGTGGTCGTTGGCCAAATTGGCTTCCTCGAACATCGGAGCTACTTCGTATTGGTTTGGAGCCACCTCGTTGTGACGAGTTGTCACAGGTATTCCTAACAAATGAGCTTCGAATTCAAACTCTTTCATGAATCCCAATACTCGCTCAGGAATACTTCCAAAATAATGATCTTCTAACTGTTGTCCTTTAGCCGGCTTATGACCGAAAAGTACACGTCCAGTCATCTGCAAATCCGGACGAGCCTTGTGCAATGCAGCGTCAACTAAGAAATACTCTTGCTCCCACCCTAACGTTGTATTCACCTTGATTACTTCTTTATCGAAGTACTGACAAACAGCAGTAGCGGCAGCGTCAACAGCATGCAAGGCCTTTAGTAATGGCATTTTATAATCTAATGCATGGCCTGTATAACTAATGAAGATAGTTGGAATACACAACGTGCTACCCACTACGAACGCTGGAGAAGTTGGATCCCATAAGGTATATCCACGAGCTTCAAATGTGTTTCTGATACCGCCATTTGGAAATGAAGATGCATCTGGCTCTTGTTGAACCAACATCGACCCTTCAAATTTCTCAATAGCACGTCCATCGCCTAGTGGCTTAAAGAAACTATCATGCTTCTCTGCTGTAGATCCAGTTAATGGTTGAAACCAGTGTGTGAAGTGAGTTGCTCCTTTACTAATAGCCCAATCCTTCATACCAACAGCAATGTGGTCTGCTACATTTCTATCAATGCGTGTCCCGTGCGTTACACAATCCATGAGCTTGTTATACAAGTCCTCTGGCAAATGCTCGCGCATTTTGTGTTGCGAAAATACATTGTCACCAAAGTACTCGCTAATACGTTTACCTGCTTCCACGTTAGCTTGTGGGATACGAGAATGAATCTCTCGAAGGGCATGTTGACGGCTATTCATATGTTTTTTCGTTTAACCCCTCAAAAAAAAGGGGGTGGTTTGTGATTATTTCTAATTTTCGACAAATATACCCCCTAATTTCCACCCCCAAAATAAAAAATGTCAAACAAAAATCAATTTTTCTGTTCAAAACTTACACATTTAAAACTCAATGAGAGTATTCTTACCTTTGCCTCCTATGAAAAAATCGTATTTGACACTTGTTTCCGCCTTGTTTTTGGCCACCTTGGCATTTGCTCAACCAAAGCCTGCTCCTAAACCAGCGCCCAAGCAAACTCCAAAGGGTGGTTCTACACAGCCTTCCAATCAGCCGCGGGTAAACACTATGAATTCGGGAGAGTCTGCGAACAAAGAATACCGTACCATCGAAGTATTTACCAAATACGCCGACGCCTCACAATTGCATCACGTTGAACAATCGGGTGATGTTGTTATCCTTCCTGGCGAGAAGACTGTGGTGCAGCATCTCATTTCAACAGGAAAAAGCACCTTACGCATTATAGATATTTCGAATGAAAAAGGAACACAAACCGATTTTCCGACAAACTATATTGTGACCGCCATTTATTCCTTTAATTCGGATCATGTGTTACTTGAGACCGAAAACGGATTTGTCCTTTTTCAGGTGAGCAAGCAATCATACGCGACTAAATTATTTGGCACTGGTAAAAGGTTTATTGGCGCAAACAACAAAGAGGCTTTTTTCTATTCAAACCATGGGGATTTCAGCCAGTTCTACAGTATTGAACTTGGAAATATGAGAATAGATGAAGCTGTAACAGATAGCAAATTCAAAACCTTAGGGAAAACAGCGTACGAAGTTTCAAACGTATTCGATTACAACGGAGAACCCATTGCCGCGACCTATCTCAAAGGTGGATTCAGATATCTAGCTCGATTGAATAACTACCAACTTGAAACAATTTCTTATACCATTCCTATAGACGCATCATTTACACCCATGGGATGTAATCTTTCACGTGAATTGTTTTTCAACTCTAACAAAGACAACCACGTTGAATCATTATACAAATTGAACGCAAAAAACGAAATTGAAGTGCTAAGCTTTGGTGCTAAAATAGGCGTTGAGCGGATCAATCGAATCTTTGTTAAGTCAGGAAGTTTTACTCCGTACTTCTACACCCTGCCAACGTATTCAACTTCATCTCAAATCTTGACAGAAAGCAATTCGCTAAAAGCAATTCTAAGCAGAAAAGAAAGTAGAATTTCTTCCTTCAAATCTTCGATTGATGGAAACACAGAAATTTTTCTCCTCAGTAGCGATGACCTACCTTATGAACTTTTCATTTTCAAAAACGGACAATTGGTGTATGAGAACAAGCCTTCAATCACCCAATTCTCATTTGCAAAATCATCTGAGATTGTTGATATGCAAGATAAATCTTTCAAACAATCAGCTCGTTTGTTTTTACCTAACGGCACAAGCTCATCGAAGTATCCGTTAGCACTAGTGATTACAGACGATCCGTTCAACTACACTTGTCAAGACTTTAACTTCCTAGCCCAAAGTTTAGTAAGTCGTGGATTTGCCGTACTTCTTTGGAATTCTCCTCTCGCCTATCAAGCTTCCGGTAAATTATTCGATTTAACTACCCTACCGAAATATGCAACTTCTATGATAAATGAAGTCATGAAGAAGGGTGTAATTGCTGCCAATGACCTGTTTTGTATTGGTGTAGGAAAAGGTGCTTACCACGCCATTTACGCTTCTTCTGGAGAAAAAACGATCTTTAAAAAGACATTCTTAGTTTCTGCTGAATTTGCTAACGCCATCCCTAACATTACCCCATATAACGCAAAACAAATTATTGCTGCGACAGGTGGTAGCATTATTACAATTGACAAACTCTCGTTCGCGCCAACAACAAAATTTGCTATGATCGCTGACGAAGCCACTGAAGATGTGAAAAAACTCACTCAAGAGCTAAGCTTAGAGGCAGAAGTTGATGCAACCTTAATTGGTCGCAGCGACAGCGCTAACCCGATTCCATTGTATGCTCGCGTAACTCGCAGTGCAACGGAAGAAGCTCGCGTTCGCGTTAAATTACTTCCAACAAAGTAACATGAATTTTACGTTAGAGGCGAACGACCCGAAATCTTCGGCACGTGCAGGAAAATTAACGACCGATCATGGGGTGATAGAAACTCCCATATTTATGCCCGTCGGAACCGTAGGTTCTGTTAAAGCTGTTAGACAACAAGATCTTAAAACAGATATCGAGGCGCAAATCATTTTAGGCAATACCTACCATTTGTATTTACGTCCAGGCACAAACACACTAGAAGCTGCAGGTGGATTGCACAAATTCATTAACTGGGACCGCCCAATTCTCACTGATAGCGGTGGGTATCAGGTGTACAGCCTTTCGGCCAATCGTAAAATCAAAGAAGAAGGAGTAGTATTTAAATCACATATCGACGGATCTAAACACACGTTTACTCCTGAAAACGTCATGGATATTCAGCGCAGCATTGGCGCCGATATCATTATGGCATTCGACGAATGTCCACCCTATCCGTGCGATAAACGCTACGCCACAGAATCGTTAAAGATTACAAATAAATGGTTAGACCGATGCATTTCGCGACTAGCCGAAACGGAACCAAAATACGGTTACAACCAAGCACTTTTCCCAATTGTACAAGGAAGTGTATTTCCTGATTTGCGCAGACAAAGTGCGGAATACATCGCCGAGAAAAACACCTATGGAAATGCCATTGGCGGACTCAGTGTTGGTGAACCGCATGAGGTAATGTATGAAATGACGGAATTGGTTTGTTCTATTCTTCCCAAAGACAAACCAAGGTATCTCATGGGTGTTGGAACTCCAGCGAATATTCTCGAAGGAATTGCGTTAGGTGTAGATATGTTCGACTGCGTAATGCCAACACGCAATGCCAGAAATGGTATGCTGTTCACTTGGAATGGCACCATGAACATGCGAAACAAGAAATGGGAAAACGATTTTAGTCCACTTGATGAAAGTGGCGACAGCTATGTCGATTCCTATTATTCCAAAGCGTATGTGCGCCATTTGTTTGTGGCCAACGAACTTTTAGCAATGGAAATCGCCTCTGTTCACAACTTGAATTTTTACCTTCGTTTAGTTCGCGAAGCACGAAAAAAAATCATGGAAGGAACTTTCAACGAATGGAAGAACGTCATGGTTAAACAACTTTCGCAACGATTGTAACATGTACATACTAGACCGATTTATCATTAAAAAATTCTTATCCACCTTTATCTTCATGATTGGTGCATTTGTAATTATATCGGTCGTTTTTGACGTAAGTCAAAACATTGACAATATTTTAAAATCTAAAGCAACAGCAGTTGAAATTATTTTCAACTACTACCTGAATTTTTGTATCTACTTCGGAAATCTGCTCAGCGCATTCATCATTTTCTTAACGGTAATTTGGTTTACCTCAAAGATGGCACAACGCACCGAGGTCATTGCCATGCTGTCTTCCGGAGTGTCTTACAATCGATTTGTTAGACCTTACGTTATTACATCAGGAGCGATGGTTATCATATCCTTGGTCATGGGCCACTTCATTGTTCCTTTCGCCAACAAGAAAAAATTTGAATTTGAAGTCAAGTATTTGAAGGAAGAACTTACGATTCAAGATGTAAATATTCATCGCGAAATTGAACCCGGACTCATCGCCTATTTTCAGCGCTACAGCCCTGCAAACAAAGGAGGCAGTCTTTTTTCTTTAGAGCGTTGGGAAAACGGAAAGTTGCAATTTAAGATGGTGGCTTCTTCTGCGAATTATGTTCCCGATAGTGCACACTGGACCATTGTAAACGCACAGGTAAGAGAGTACTTAGATAGTTCAGAGCATATCTATTTCAAAGCAAGACTTGACACAGTTCTGCCAATAAAACCAGAAAGCTTCGGATTGCGCGATGAAATAGTTCAGACCATGAATTGGAATGAACTAAACAACTTCATTGAAAACCAACGACGAAGTGGCTCTAGTCAAGTTGCGAAATATGAATTGGAACGCGAAAACCGCACGGCCTCACCCTTTGGAATCTTCATACTTACCATGATTGGAGTAAGCATTGCTTCGCGAAAGTCACGCGGTGGTATCGGCGCTCACTTAGCACTGGCGGTTATCATTGGATTCATTTTCGTTTTTATATCGAAAATCACAGCCGTTAGCGCTATGAATGTGGGAGTTCCTGCTGTACTTGCAGTTTGGATACCCAATATTCTATTTGGCACATTAGCACTTTGGTTGTTTTCAAAAGCTCAGAAATAACATGACAAAAAACGTATTTATTACAGGCGGAACAAGCGGTATTGGTAAAGCCACCGCAGCTCTTGCCGCTTCTCACGGACATCGTGTATTTATTACCGGTCGAGATGAAGCAAAGACAAAAACCACAGTTCAAGAATTGAACTTAGCAGGATATTTTATCACCGACGTAACTAGCGTAACCGGCGTGCAGCAGGCCGCGGCAGAAGCGATGAATTTACTGGGAAGCATTGACGTAGTGCTTAACAATGCCGGATTAGGAATTTTTGATCCGTTAGAAGAAGCGAAATTGGAAGACTGGTTGCACATGGTTGATGTCAATGTAAAAGGTCTTTTAACTGTGGTGCATGCAACACTTCCTCACTTGGTTGCATCGAACGGACAAATGATTAACCTCGGTTCTATTGCTTCACATTTTGTGTTTCCAAATTCAGGTGTGTATTGCGCAACCAAGCACGCTGTATTTGCTATCAGCGAAAGCCTTCGCACCGAACTTTCGAAAAAAATTAGAGTAACTACCATTAGTCCTGGTAGTGTAAATACCCCATTCGTAGAACAAACGAAAAACGACGAATTACTTCAAAACCTACGTCCATCCTTTGCTGCAGGCATGCCCGTTGAATGGGTAGCCGAACAAATCGTTCATGCTATGGAGGTTCCAAAGGGCGTAAACGTAAGTGAAATAATTATGCGACCGTTTAATCCATAAAACGTTGTATTTTTGCACGTTCGTGTTTTTGCCATGAACGATTTAACATGGAAGAAACCACGCCAGTAAAAAAGAAATTATACAACTACCAGGAGAAAGCGCTGGAGAAAATTTTCACGCGAATACGAGAATATCCAGATGGATATAACCTCTGTTTTCAACTTCCAACTGGCGGCGGTAAAACTGTTATCTTCTCTGAAATTGCCCGCAGATACATTGCTGAAACAGGAAAGAAAGTTTTAATTCTTACGCACCGAATAGAGCTACTTGCACAAACAAGTCGCATGTTGGACGACTTCAACGTTAAAAACAAAATCATCGTTAGCAAAGTCAAGCACCTACCAGATGAAGCGGAATACGATTGCTTTGTTGCCATGGTAGAAACCCTTCACAATCGTCTTCGTGACGAAAAGATGGAGTTTGACAATTTAGGATTGGTCATCATTGACGAAGCCCACTACAATAGCTTTAGAAAACTTTTCAAGTGGTTCGAAAATCAGATTATTCTAGGAGTAACCGCTACGCCGTTGAGCAGCAATATCAAGTTACCCCTTAAGGAAAACTACGACGACCTCATTATCGGAGAAAGCATAGGAAACCTCGTAGAACAGGGCTATTTAGCGCGCGCTACTACCTACAGCTATGATGTAAGCCTTCACGCACTTAAAGTGGGAATTACCGGAGATTACACCGTTAGTTCTTCCGAAAAACTCTATGGCAATTTGTTCATGCAAGAAAAATTGCTTTATGCCTACGAACAAAAAGCGAAAGGAACCAAGACACTTATTTTCAATAACGGTATCAATACCTCGAAGCAAGTCTATCAGTTATTTGTAGAACATGGTTATGAAGTACGGCACCTCGACAATACACACTCGGAAGCCGAGCGAAAAGAAATTCTCGAATGGTTCAAGACAAAACCCGACGCGGTACTTTCTTCTGTTTCAATTCTTACTACGGGATTCGATGAACCCAGTGTGGAAACCATTATTCTTAATAGAGCTACCAAGTCGCTTACCCTATACCATCAGATGATTGGACGGGGGTCGCGACGATTTGGTGACAAGACTGAATTTACCGTAATTGATTTAGGGAATAACGCCAAGCGCTTTGGTTTGTGGGAGCAATACATTGACTGGGCCGATATTTTCGCACACCCGAATTCATACATTGAGAGCATCATAAGCGACGAGCAAATGGCCCGCGAAATGAAGTATGAAATGACTCCGGAAATTCGAGATATGTTTAAAAACTCGCCGGTCATTGACTTCGACATCAAAGAAGAATATGTTCGTATTACACGTGCTGGTGGCAAAGGAAAGGAGGTCCTCGATAAGAGCATTATGCAGCATTGCCAAATCATTTGTGAGAATGCCGTTGAACATCCGCATGCATTAGAATTATTACGTGTATTGGAACAAGACATCAAGAGTCGGTTGAAACAATACAGCTATTGCATTTCTAAAAGTACCGATTCGTATCTCGATTGGCTACGGGAAGAATACACTCGAAAACTAAGACAGCAAGTGGCGATTGATTTTGTCGGACGCGATTGATTACACCAAAGGCATTCTACCGAGCGGAATGATGTCTAACGACGCAAAATCTTTTTCTAAAAACTTGTAATACGCCGCAATGCCTATCATGGCCGCATTGTCTGTACACAAAGCCATTGGCGGAATGTAAACACTTATTCCATTTGCCTCTCCCCATTCTTGAAATTGCTTTCGAAGTTCTGAATTCGCTGAAACACCACCAGACAGCGTAACATCGGTGACAGAGACTTTCGCGATAGCCATTTTTACTTTCTTCAATAAATAACTGACTATAGCATTTTGATACGACGCACAAATGTGAGGTAATTCTTTCGCAATGAAAGTTTCATCTTTCTTTAACTCATCTCGTAAAAAATAGAGCAACGAAGTTTTTAATCCAGAGAAACTAAAATCCAATTCCTTCACCTTCGGTTCTGCAAATTTGTATTTTTTAGCATCGCCTTGCTTGGCAAATTTATCAACCTGTGGACCGCCTGGGTATTCTAATCCAAGCACCTTGGCTGCCTTATCAAACGCCTCGCCCGCTGCATCATCGATGGTCTCACCTATGACTTCCATTTGCAAAGGAGAATGCACTAACACAAGTTGCGTATGTCCGCCGCTAACGGTTAAATTCAGAAAAGGAAATTTGGGTTTCGGGGAATCTTTTTCTTCGAAGTGAGCCATTATGTGTGCCTGCATGTGATTCACTGAAATCAGCGGAATTCCTAAAGCCATACACAAGCTTTTGGCGTAGGTAATTCCAACCAATAACGATCCTACTAATCCAGGGCCTTGTGTAACCGCAACCGCATGCAATTGATCGAGTGAAATACCCGCATCGGTTAACGCTTGCGCTACAACACGATAAATCTCAGATTGGTGAGCTCTGCTAGCCACTTCGGGCACCACACCTCCAAATTTCGCATGTTGTATTTGTGAGGAAATACAATTGGAAAGCACTTGTGTTCCGCGTAAAATGGCAGCCGAAGTTTCATCGCAGCTGCTTTCTATAGCTAATATGTAAATGGGTTCACTCACTCTTTAGCTGGTTTCTTTACGACGAACATTCGATCGAAATTTTCGGTTGAAGCAGAGGTACGATTATCGGCTGCATCAACATAATACACCAACGATTGCACATCAGAGTCTTCATTCTGTGCATACCACTCGCCCATTTCTTGCACCCCCATTACAAGGAACGCTTCTGTAAAAACAACTGATTCCTCAAGCGTTTTCGCACTCACATAGGTCTGATAAATCTCGTTGAACAAAGGGCTAAGTGTTCTGGGACTGATATAGGTTTCTTTGTTCCGCGCATCTAGCGTGGCGAAAGCGCGATTGTGCACGCGAATAAAATTTTCAGTATGAACGCCACCTGAAAGCAATTCAATGGTAGAAAGACTATCGGAACCTGCACCGAATCCAACATACCAATCGGCAGTGCGAATAGCAGCTTGAACCATACTTGAAGAATGTTTTCGTAAATACCCCAACATATCATCGAGCATCATCGCCGTTCCCATTCGAGTAAGTTCGATTCGCGCATTTTTTTTAGCTTTCTTAATTCGAATTGATTTAGCTCCTTCTTGATTGTACAAGGTTGTAAAACGAATGCCTGCCTGACTAGCACCGCAATAAGTGCCAAGATCAGCGACATTGGGTGACGGGCTTGCTTTATCGAAAAAGTAAGGAATCCAGGCTACTTGCGCAGCAGAAATGGTGTAGTCCCATGCCCCATGTGTTTGAGTAACCCAATGATTGGCTTGAGTAAGTAATCGTTCGAGCAAATTATTTTTATCTAAGGCTTCGATACCTGAAGTATCGGCTTCGTTGAACTGTGCGAAAGTACTACGCGGGTCGTTCAAGTTTAAATGCATGCGATAGGCGTATTCAATGCTATCGAGTCCCTTTGAATAATCTGCTGAGTCTCCAACGGTGTGAATGGTAAAAGCAGTACCCAAAAAGTTGCGTTCATAGATGCGACCCACAGGGGCTACAGAATCTTTTTTTTCGCCACATGCAACAAATAGTACAGCTAAACTCAGTACTGAGAAAAAAGGGGCACAATTTTTTTGCATACCTGCCGAAAGATTTGAATACTTTTAAAAAATGAAATTTGGAATGCGAATTTACACACTGCTTACCTTATTCGCTCTATCTCTTGCGGCAAGTGCTCAAAATTATCCCTATACCTACGGCGGATACTATTCTCCCCAAGCTTATCCTGATGGTGATCCAATGGGCTACGCTATACTTGCATTAAAAACACAAGAGAAACTTCGCTTCGCTTTCGACGTACTGGATAATTCCGATAACAATTTGTATTACACGGTGAAGCACTGCGATCCGTATTGGAACATCGATGAATTAGAATCGAACGAATACATACAAGGGTTTCCTAGTGATCGCGTCCCGTACGGAGCTAAGTCTTCGGCTTCGTTTACGCTATATACCCATTATTCGTTCACCATTCCCAACGACATGACTCGCCTGAGTGCTTCTGGCAATTACTTGCTAATTATTCATGAAGGACGTGATTTAGAAGTTGAGCAAATAAGAGTGGTGTACCAATTCGTGGCGTATGATAACACCGCTCTGAGTTATGCAACAGTTCATCCCACCTCTGTTGTAGCCAGACGCATGGCAGATCAAGAAATTGATTTTACTATTCAATTGGGAAGCACCCCTGCGTACGACATGGACAAATTGATTCCCGTAATAATTCAAAATGGCAATTGGAATTTGGTTCGAAATGAACTTCCTCCGATGTATATAAAACCCAACGGTATCATTGAATACGATTACAATGGGGAAGAAAATTCGTTTCCTGGTGGTGGTGAATGGTCGGCGTTTGAAACGAAAAGCTTAAAATTAGCGGGCTATGGCGTGAAGCAAATTCAAGGAACTCAATTCGGATACCAGGCCACGCTGCAGACCGAGATAAATGAGATGAATAAGGCCTATTCTTCGAAACAAGATTTGAATGGAAAAGCCTTTATTACTTGTTCCGACTACGGCGATGAATTAAGTTGCGATTACGTGAATGTATTATTCAGCATGAGTTCTAGTTACTTGGGAGAAGAAGTCTATGTCGAATGTGGAACTATGCCAGGAATGTTAACCAAGTGCACTTACAACGAGAAAGAAGGCGTGTATGAAACTTCAATCTTACTGAAACAAGGAGTTTACAACTATCGTTTTGTAGCTTACACCGAAGACGGCCCAGTATACTCACATGGCAACCACTCACAAACAGAAAACGATTATCTACTTTTTATCTATTATTATAACCGGACGAAAAACGCTTACTTATGCGCAGGAGCGTTAGGAATTAACTCGAAGAAAAACTAATCTTTATCGTATTCAAAATCTTCTTGTTTCCATTGCTGGTTGTGTTTGCGCCATAACTTGTAGCGCGCAAATTCAATCTTCACATATTCCAAAAACTCATATTGATTTGAATTACGCATAAAGTCGTCGCTCACCTGCATGAAGTCAATGAATGCATCGAACTCATCATCGCTTAAATCAATAATTTCATAGCTAACGTACAAATGAAAGAGTTCCTTGAGCAGCGCACGTTTTTTGTCGGCATACTCCATATAAGCCACTTTCACACGGCTTTGTTCTTTCTTACTGAACTGCTGATACAAAAAAGTAATCGGACTTTGTACCGCATTGATACCACTTAATCTATAATCATCTTCATTGAACCCTACATTTCGCAAATCTTCCTCAATCGCTTGAATATCGCGTGGGGCAATGTATTCAATAACAGGGAGGGTATAGCTCCGATCGTCTAAGTAAACAGTCGGGTGATATACGTCTAACAATACCGAATCTTTGAAGCACAATTGTCTTGTGTAATAGCTGAGTGCTGTGATACTTAGCGTATCAGTCTTCATACACATGAGTGAGAATTCACCACGTCCATTTCCGAATGTGCCTTGCTTAGTTCTGTTATTTACAATGATTGCACTAGGAATTCCTTGTCCGTTGGGATCCTTAACCATACCCACTATACGAATTTCCTGGGCGGAACTCACCAATGCCAAACACAACAATCCTGCTACTAAAATTCCTTTCATCTCGACTAAATTACATGATTTACTTCAGAGGGAAAGGTTTAATTCCAATTCCATGTATTTTTACTTCTTTAAAACCCAAACTCATTTCGAATGAAAAAATTATACATTGTCATTGGCCTTTCAGTTTCTGTGATGGCCTGCAAAGTTCAAACGCCTGCCACACAGATTGATCCCGTTCTAGCTGAGAGAGCAAGAACAGATATTTACACCTTAGCATCAGATGATTTTGAGGGAAGAGGAATAGGAACTGCCGGTGCAGATAAGGCGGCAACTTATATTTTTGATCGTTTCGAACAATTGGGATTAAGTCCGAAGGGCACGAATTCATACTATCAAAGCTTTTCATTTATTCCTCAAGGGCATGGACAAATCCACCAAGTTGGCGACAGCTTGAAAATGGGCATGTCGGTTTCGAAAGAAATTCATGGCAAAAATGTGGTTGCCATGATTGACAATGGCGCGCCATACAGCATTGTTATTGGCGCACACTATGACCACCTAGGTTATGGAGATGAAAACAGCTTATGGACAGGAGAACGCGCTATTCACAACGGTGCAGATGACAACGCTAGTGGAGTATCTGCCATGTTAGAATTAGCTGGTTTATTAAGTAAAAAAGCTCCAAACACCACCAAATACAATTACATCTTCATTGCATTCAGCGGAGAGGAGAAAGGATTATGGGGAAGCAATTACTTCGCGAAGAACCCAACCATTGAGTTAAGTAAAATTGACATCATGTTAAACATGGATATGGTAGGTAGATTGAACGCTGAGCGTGCCTTGTCAATCAGTGGAACGGGAACCAGTCCAAAACTTGAGAAGTTCCTAACCTATTGCAACACCAATAATTTCAAGCTTCTTTTTGATCAAAGTGGAATCGGACCAAGTGATCACTCATCATTTTACAACGTTGGTGTACCTGTATTGCATTTCTTCACCGGCCAGCACAGTGATTACCACAAACCAACTGATGATGCAGATAAAATCAATTACCCTGGACTACAAGATGTGGTGAATTACATGTATTCTCTGGTGGTGGTATTTAACGAAAACGACAAACTCGAATTCACCAAGACAAAAGAGCCAGCTCAACAAAACACTTCTTTCAAAGTAACCTTGGGAATTATGCCTGATTATATGTTCGGAGGAACAGGCCTTCGTATTGACGGCGTACGCGAAGATCGTCCTGCCGCTAAAGCGGGCCTTAAACAAGGTGATGTCATTGTTAAAATGGGCGATTACGCTATTCCTGATATGCAAGCTTATATGGAAAGTCTTGGCAAGTTCTCTGAAGGACAAACCATTCCTGTAGAGGTTATTCGCGACGGCAATAAAATGGTGGTGGATGTAACTTTTAAATAAGTTACATTCATTAACCCTTTAAAAACGAATGGAATAAACAACGAAGTCTTGTCTTCTATGTTAAGAATCCTTGATTTTAACATATTTTTTTTACAACGTCTTCATTAGCTTTAATATATTCGCACTTGTCAAGTCCAATTGCAGCGACGCAATAGGTCTTTTTAGTTAAGGTAAAGCAAGCCCTCGATAACGATCGGGGGTTTGTTTTTTTACAACAAATTACCAGGTAGGAATCCACGTTAATTGCGTTACCCCCATAAAAAAAGGGCTGCCGAAGCAGCCCTTTTCCTTTAAAATCACTGTGCTTATTTCACAGCAATCTGTACAGATTTTCTTTCCATGCCGTTAGAAAGTTCAATAGCGTAGATACCGCTAGCAACACCTTCTAAGTTAACACGGATTTGGTTGTTACCTGCTGGTAAGTTACCCATGTACTGAGTAGAAACCACTTGACCTAAGTTGTTCAATACACGAACAGTCAAAGGAGCAGATTTAACTTGACCGAAAGACAAGAATACGAAATCAGAAGCAGGAACTGGATAAGCATTTAACGCTTCAAGTAAGCCAAGTTCTTGAACACCGATAGTACAATCAGCACAAGAATCGAAACAAACTACGTTTAATACTTCGTCGATACCCGTACGTGTGTGTACACGGTTGTATCCACCAACACCATTTGGAATACCACAGTTCATGATACCAGCAGCTTCTTCGTTTGTAGGAGCATTAACATCACCATTCATATACTTGAATTGGATATCAGCAGAACCACTAACCAATACAGTGCACTCATAAATTCCATCAGCGTTAGCATCAGTCATTTGTACTGCACCTGCTTGCCATGCTGGATTGGTGAATCCACCAATCATCCAAACACCTTGAGCAGCTGGAGCTGTGTTCATCATGTTCACACGGAAAGTGATGTTTGCTGGATCTGGATCAACGATACAAGCAGAACCACATTGGTTGTAGCACCAGTATTCGATAACTGGATCTGCAGCAACAATAACTTCACGGTTTCCACCAACGTTACAATCAGCTGGAAGTGATTCGTTACCATCTGCCCATGCAGAACCATTAACGAACTTGTACTGGTAAGTACCTGGTTGCAATAATGCAGTAAGTTCCCAAATGTTATCTCCATCTGGATCTTCCATAGCATAAGCTGCATCACCAGGGTTCCATCCTTGGAAGCTACCAGCAACGTGAGGAGGGTTACCCAAATTCACAGTTTGCAATGACATATCGCAACGGAAGAATACTGGAGTTGGAGCTTGGCATGGTCCGCAAGCACTGAAACATACAGTTGATAAATCTGAGTTAGTCTCAAACAAATCAGCTGTTCTGTTACCACCTGTGCTACAGTCACCAGGAACTGCTTCAGCAAAAGCCCAGTCGTTACCATTGATGAATTTGTATTGGATTGAGGTAGCAGTACCAATTGAGAAATAACCTTCCCAAATACCGTTTGCATCGAAATCTTGAAGTGCGCTACCTGCTGGGTCCCATCCTTGGAAATCACCTGCAACGTAAACACCTACTGGATTAACACCAGCAGCTTCTTGAGTCATATCAACACGGAAACGAACTACGTTCTCTCCACATGCTGCACATGACTCGTAACATACGAATACGGCCTCATCAGGGTTAGCACCTGTGATATCGAACCAACGGTTGCTGTTCGAGTTAACACCATATTGACAAGCAACAGGCACGTTCTCAGCAGTTGCCCAAGAGTTACCATTGATGAATTTGAACTCATAATGCTCTGGGGTAAGGTTTAAAGTCACACTGTAAATTCCACCACCTTGGTCAGTCAAAGCAATAGCAGCAGGATCCCAGTTTACATACGCAGCATTTTCTACAACGCCATCGTAGTTAACATCATAAAAGTTACCAGCAATGTGAACGCCATTCGGGTCTACAACCTGAGCTGACATATCCACGCTGAACGTCACAGCAACCTGCGATTTCGCAGTAAATGCCGCTAACGCTAAGAAGCAGAAAGTATAAAATTTTTTCATTCGTTTATAGGTTTTAATTGAACTAGGTGTACTTTTAACACTTTCCAAATATACAAGGAAAATGAAGTGAACACAATCGTAAGACGTAAATCATGAGAAAAAGTACCCTATTAATATTCACAATCATTTTTTCATATCTCAATCCTGCTTTTGGTCAGCTTATCAGTCGCGTTGATCCGCCCAATTGGTTCAGCGGGATGGAACAGCCCGAAGTAGAATTGCTTGTTTATTCCAATCATGCGAACCTTACATTTTCTCTTGCCAAAGCAGATAAGAAATATGCGCAAATTCTTCAGCAAGAAAAATCACCTCTTAACAATTACTATTTTGTTACCCTCTGCATAAAAAAACAGCCAGAAGATCAACAAATAGAACTCATCATCACCGATGGAGCATCGCAACAACGACTCTCCTACTCCATCATCCCAAAGTCCTTCAACCCAAAAGGACTTCAACAATCCGATGCGATATATATGGTTTTTCCTGATCGCTTTGCAAACGGAGATGCGGCCAATGATCAAGTCGATGGATATTTTCAAGGTAGCGACAGAAACGAATTGAAGGGCCGAAGAGGGGGTGATATCTCCGGTATAAACCAACACCTAGATTACATTGAACAACTTGGGTTCACCGCATTGTGGATCAATCCCATGGTTGAAAACAACGAGAAAATCGATTCGTATCACGGCTATGCAACCACTGATTCCTACTTGATTGATCCTAGGATTGGAAAACTCTCGGAACTTCAGTCCCTCACTCAAAACATGCAATCTAAAGGAATGAAACATGTTTGGGATGTGGTTTACAATCACTGGGGAGATCAGCACGACTTGTTTCAGAAAATGCCCGATAGCACATGGTTCCATTGGGCACCCAAATTCACACGAACGAGTTATCGTGCTGAAACACTTATGGATCCATACGCTAGCAAGGCCGATAAAAAAGCGATGAGCGACGGATGGTTCGACACCCATATGCCCGACCTCAATCAGCAAAATCCACATTTGGCGACCTACCTTGTTCAGAATTCAATTTGGTGGGTGGAAATGGGACGAATCGACGCCTTCCGCGTCGACACCTACAGTTATCCCGACCAACAGTTTATGTCCAAGCTGAACAAGACCTTGAAAGCAGAATACCCCAATCTCTTCATTTTTGGCGAAACCTGGGTTCAAGGAAGTCCTATTCAAGCTTGGTTTACCCAAGGTAAATACCTGCACCAAACGTTCAATTCACACCTAGACGGCACGACGGATTTCCAACTTTATTTTGCATTATCGAAAGGGTTGAACGAAGCTTTTGGTTGGGAAGAAGGATTTCGACGCATAGAACTTACGCTATCGAACGATTTCATTTATAAAAATCCAACCAACCTCGTCACCTTCCTCGACAACCACGACCTTGCACGAATTTACAGCGTTGTAAATGAAGATTTCGATAAGTGGAAAATAGCGCAGGCCATGCTGCTGACCCTTCGAGGCATTCCTTGTGAATATTATGGCAGCGAAATTTTAATGACCGGATTCTGTGACCCCGATGCGCATGTGAGAGAAGAATTTCCGGGTGGATGGGCCGACCATTCAACCAACCTTTTCGAAAGCACCAATAGAACGGGCAAACAAGCAGAGGCGTTTCAATTTCTATCTACGTTACTGAACTACCGAAAGGCGCATCCATCGGTGTTCAATGGGAAATTAATCCAGTTCGTGCCGGAAAACAACACGTATGTCTATTTTCGAAAATCTGCCGATTCCAATACTCTTTTGTGCTGCATCTATAGCCTGAACACGGAAGCGGTGAACCTCGATTTAACCCGATTTAGAGAATTGCTACCCGAACACGCAAAGGCAACCAATATTCTTACCGCAGAAAAATTGGTTTTGGATAACAACTTGACTTTGCCAGCAAAATCGGTTCAAATTCTGGAAATCTCCTATTAACTTTGAGTCTGAATTTTAACAGAATTGAAGTATGAAAAAGTTTGTAACCCTTCTCGCATTTGTCTGTGCGCAAATGATTGCATTGTCACAGAATTTTTCTGAAAACGAAATCAATATCATGAAGATTGATACGACCCTTGACGGCCGCATCGATACCATCTTCTACCATTTCAACCTTCAATCGAACGGCGAAGAGCTTAGTAAGATTATGAAAGAATTGAACATTGATATGCAATTGTTAGGAATAGACACCACTGCCCAGCAAGACATCATCTTTGGAAATGATCCTTTTGGTAATTTCAATTTCAACAGTCCCTTTACCCCTACGCCCAACGCGCGTAATGCGCAGCTTGGCATCACCGTTTCGCAGCGCTATACCGGCAAAGGAGTAATGGTGGAAACCGTTATGGACATCAGCCTTGCCGCAGCACTTGGACTCAACACCGGCGACATCATTTATCAATTAGATAAAGTAGAAATTGAAAATTTCGAAGCTTTGAAGAAGCAACTATCAACTTACCAAGTGGGCAGTCCGGTTACCATTCATTTCAAGCGTGAAGGGAAGAAAAAAGAAGTTTCGGGCTATTTCATTCCAGCCCAAAACACCCAAATTTTCTATCGCAGAACCGAGCCGTTTCAGCAGATGCCCGAATTCAAGAATTGATTTCGAACGCGTACATACTTGTAGCAGCGCTCGACTGGGGGAATGGACATGCAACCAGAACCACCGCGCTAATTTCCCAATTGCTTGCAAAGGAGAACGTGGTAGAAATAGCCGCAAGTCCTAGTCAAGTGAAGTATTGGAAAGAGACTTTCCCGCTACTAACTCTTCATGTTATACTCCCCGACAATCACATTCGGTGGGGAAAGCACGCCGCGGCGAAATTGCTTTTTCGATTTTCCGAATTACGTAAAAATTTGAAGTTCGAAGAAGAAGCCATGGCCTATTTGTGTAGTAAAAATCTTTACGATGTGATCATTTCCGACAACCGATACGGTGTTAGAAACTCATCAATTAAGAGTATTTTACTTACCCATCAATTGTCGTTACCCTTAAACGGAATATCCAAATTAGTAGGCAATTGGCTCGTGGCGAAACTGGCGAATCGCTTTCATGAAATTTGGATCCCCGACCAAGCTTCACAACCCCGGCTTTCAGGGAATTTGAACGAATCTGCGGGCATCATTCGTCCGGTTAAATACATTGGAACCCTACACCCGCCTCTACCGGAAAAAGAATCAGATAATCAGGCCGTGCTAGTCATGCTTTCAGGCCCCGAGCCTCAGCGGTCGATGTTCGCAAAGCAATGCGCACAAGTGCTTACTGAAATGAAGGAAACATTTGTGGTCATGGGCTCGTGTGAACAGATAATTGTATCAGAATTTGCCACAATTCTCGGGCAAGTATCTGTAGAAACAGCTATGCAACGCCAAGCCAATCACCAACGAATCATTTGTCGCTCTGGCTATACCACCCTCATGGAGCTTCACGCGAATAACCGAAAAGCATTGCTCATTCCTACACCCGGACAAGCTGAGCAAAACTATTTAGCAGACCATTGGAACAAATCGTTTGGCTACCCTAGCTGCACTGAGAAAAACCTAAACAAAACCAATTTAGAATTACTTTTGAAGCAGTTATGACCCAAGAGGAAAAGGATTTGCATTACATGAAGATGGCCATCAAGGAAGCCTTGTATGCCTTTGATTTGGAAGAAGTGCCTGTTGGCTGTGTGATAGTGGCTGAAGACCGCGTTATTGCTCGCGGTCATAACTTGGTAGAGCGACTGCACGATTTCACTGCACATGCGGAAATGCAGGCTTTTACGGCGGCTTCAGAATATCTAAATGGAAAGTCTTTGACACAGTGTACGCTCTATGTAACCTTAGAGCCTTGTGTAATGTGCGCTGGCGCTGCCTTTAACACGCGAATTGGACGAGTGGTTTTCGGGGCATTCGATCAAAAAAGAGGATTTACGTTATTTGAAAACGAAGAGCGTCGCATTCTTCATCCTAAAACTGAATGGGTTGGCGGAATCATGGCCGATGATTGCGCAGATATCCTTACCCAATTCTTTCAAACCAAGCGGAAATAAGGCTTTCACGAGTTTTCCACTTTTATCAACATTGCTTTCGTCTGCAAAAGTCTGCAAGTAGATTTGTGTACTTGGGGATTTCCCCACTATTACCTAAACATTAATCTATGATTACCCGAATTATTGGGATTAATACCAGTACGTATGTGAACGCGGAAATGCGTTTAGATGATTGCGATTCGTTGCAATTGGTGGGACCGAACAACGTTGGTAAATCAACCTTGATCTACACCTTGAATTTCTTGTTCATTGTTGACGGATCAAAGATGTCATTCTCTGGTCAACGTCGAGGCGACAAAGAAACCATTCATCACTACTTCCCAACGCACAATCAGAGTTATATCGTTTTTGAAGTTTTGAAAAACGGCATCAACTACTGCATCATGGTGAAACGTGATTCAGATGGTGAATTAGAATATTACCGCATTAGCTCGGAATACATTCCGGAGCACTTCTTTAAAAAAGACGGTGCGCAACAACGCATTCGTAAATGGGATGAAGTGCAAGACGAATTTACCAAAGCGGGCATTGAACTTTATTTGTACAAAAGCAAAACCGAGGTTTTCAATTCGGTTTATGCGCGTGGTAGAAAAAATGACGCCGCCATTTGGTTGGAAGACAGTGTTCGCACCGATGGATTGTCGAACAACTTCTCGAAGGTTTATCGCTACTTAATCAATTCAAAACTCATCACTAACAAAACGTTGAAAGAGAGTTTGATTATTGCAGATAACAGAGAGAATGAAGGACTGAGCTTTTCTCAAAAAAACAAAAAGGACATCAACGACTTGTTGCGTATCAACGATGAGATTCGCACGGTCAAAAGCATTCAAAAAGAATTTGAAGAATTCCGTGAAGTTGTGAATTTGTTCAAAGCAAAAAACAGAATCGTTAGCGATTTAGTTTATGCATTTGACAAGCAATACAACGGCGTTATCAATGAATTAGACAGTTCACGCTTAGAGAAAGAGAAGAACTACCAATCGACACTTTTGGTGTTAAACGAAAAGCTTAAACCAAAGCAAGAAGAGTTAAACCGAGAAATTGGTAAACGTGAATTAGAAGTTGAGATTACCGAGAAAGAATTCATTTCGTTACAAACTCAACTCGATGAGATAGCCTCGTTTGAAACGAAGAAGTTTTTAGATGAATCGCTTTTAAATCTCGATGCAAAACGTCGCGAATCAGAAGTACGAATTACGATGGTTGAGAATCAGAAAATGGATTCGAAACAAATCGAAACAAAACTTCAAAAAATCGATTCGAACTGCGCTCGTTTAGAAACACAGATTAAGAACTACGACGATCAATTGATTCACAACATCACCGGAAACGACGATGTTAGAAAATTATTGAACACGGTCTTCTCTGATGATTTCAACGCATTGCCAAGCAATTTGGTTAAGAAAAAAGTAACTAAAACTGGTACAAGCCTAACCATATTCGACGGGGAAATTAAACTTCCAAAAGACCTTAAACTTAAAGACATTCCTTCGGTTAAATCATTGAAAGATGAATTGGCTGAATTGAAAAAGGAAAAGTCAGAGTTGGAAAAACTTTGGGCCGTTGCGCTGCACTTTGACAAGGCGCAAAAAGAGCTGAACGACATCTTAGGTGAGATTGAAGAAATCAAAGAGAAACTCGCTAAGCTGAAGAACAAACCAAAGATTGAGAAAGCAGCTGATGCCGTAGGCGTTGAACTTAGAAAAATGAAAGCTGAGAAAGACGCTTCAGAATCTGAGTTGAACAAATTGAAGAAAGAAATTTCAGACAAATCACTTTTGCTTGATTCATTGAAAGAAGAAATTCGCAGAAGTGAAGAGCGTTTGGTTGAATTGAAACGTCGCAAAGCAGAGATTGAAACATTCGGTATTATTCCAACAGAATATGACACCACCGAATCCTTAGATGAAATTTACTCGCGTATCAAAATTGCCAATACTGACCGCGACACTTTGAAAGCCAATAAAGATCGTCTGTTCGATCACCTGCGTTTCAAAACGAATTCGGCAATGGCAGATGAGGAAGAATTCATCAAGTATGTGGAAGATGAAATTGCGTGTATTCAGGATAAAGAAAAAAGTATTGATGGGCTCTTGGGTTCTATCTCTACCCAATTCGCAAATCCAGCATTCAACCTTCGCAAACGTTACGAAGAATTCAAAACGTTTGTGTACAACCGTTTCAACGAAAGCTTGGCGAAGACGCGTATTTCGAACATTGAATCGTTACGCATTGAATTAGTAGATAACAAGCGTGTTTTATTCGATTTAGAGCGCATTGCTTCCATCGAAAATTTGAACTCGCAATTGGCGTTTGAATTCGAGCAAGGGGAAGATTTAAAAATCTTAAATCAATACCTCGACAGCGGAAAGACCATTGACTTCGAAGACCTATTCGACATTGAATTGCACTTGAATGTGAAAGGCACAATGAAGCGAGTGGACTTGAAAGAGCAGGTTGAATCGGATGGTACAGACCGTATGATTCGTTTGGTTATTGTTATGGCCATTATTAACCGTTTGGCTATTTCTACTCCAGAAAACAAGATTGCCTTGTTCATCGACGAGATTGGAACGATTGACGAACACAACCGTCCGCAATTGGTGCAGTTCTGTAAAGAGCACCACTTCTTGCCCATCTTCGCCGCTCCTCAGCCTTATGACGGATTCTCGAAGTACTACTTCATCTTCCGTTCGAAAGGCAAAATCAATTTGAACGACAAGCAGCACGCTGTACGTCGTGAAGACCTTAAAATATCAGAAAACTAATGAACTTTATTGCTCCCGATTTTAATACCCTTAAACCTGCCAATTTAGACGCAGTAGAAGTTGTTAAAGTACAGTATCACTTGGAAGACTAACTATGTTAAAAGCCGAACCACGGACCATATTAAACTTTCTGAATACCTACTTCGATGTAGTTCGCGACTTGTTTGAATACCAACAACAAGACGGAATTATAACCAAGGAAGTATTTGAAATGGTGTGTCACCGACACGGACCACAGATGAAATCTCGTCTGCGTGAATACCGTGTCGTTCGCACGGTTGGAAGTGACTTTGAAATGCGCGATGTGTATTTCAAACTTATGGAATTCTTGCTGTTTGAATTCAAACCGTTACTTCCAGAAACGATTGAAAAATACAAAGGCGCAATAAGCGAATTGTATTTGAAAATCAGAAAAAGTGAAGCACAAGATCGCGACATTCTCATGGAGCGAATCAAGAACTTAAGCGGACAAGTGCGTGAATTTGTTGATTTGGTTGAACGAAATGCATTTCGCTTGTTAAGTGAAACTCGCGATTTGAAATCAAACATCGACCGTGTTCAATACCGCGAGAAAGTGCACAAAGCTTCGTTCTGGATTGAATATTACATTCTTCCATTGAACCGCATTCTTGATGTAAACCACAGCGAATCGGTAACCAATAAATTGGTTGAGGTTTGTGAATATGCTAATCGTAAACGATTGGAATTCTTCGATGAGACTTTGCGAAACGAGTATGAAAAATTGTACACGCAACTGATTCAAACCAACCAAGACCTACTCAAGCAATCCAAAATTTTAACCAACGAATTGCTTCCCTTGTTAGAACGCATTCGTACCGAGTCGTTGATTTTAACCGGATTTATCGAATTCTTGCGAAATCCATATAAAGTGGACACCCCACCATTATTGAAAGGTACACGAACAATGGTTTATGCGAAAGACATGTACTTCAAAGTGCGTGAATTCTTTGAGCAGTTCCAAGTTGAAGCGCCAATTATTGTGGAAGAAGGTGTGACTGACTTCGATCGCTGGATATTTGACAAAGCCCTATTCATGGAAAAGTTACACAGCAGCATGCCTGTAAACGACTTCTTCGGATGGTGCTATAACACATTGCATGTCGATTTTGAAGATATTGAAACCGACAAATTTTTTGCTGTGACCGGATTGCTTTTCGACGAAGCACTTCAAATTGACTTCCCAAAAAAGAGCGAACGCGTTCACATCAAAACCACCACCTCTGAACTGAATGTTCCGAAACTAAAAATAGAACCTGCAAGCAAATTATAATATGGTATATCCTACTCACCACCGTCAACTTGTTGAAGAACTCATGGGAGGAAAATTCGTTCTAAGCAACGAAGAACATTTTGCCTCATTGAAAGAAAATGAAAAATTCTATGCTGAATTTTTCAAAGTATCGTTCGACTTGGAACTGGTAATGAAACCAGAGTTTAGCTATTTGCTTAGCAAAGACACCCAAGAAAACTTCTCGCGTGACGTAAGCATCTTCATCGCTATTTTAGCTTATGAGCTTGACCGCGACGGAAGAAATTTCATCGAAGCCTTCGATTACAATGAATTTACTTTTGAAGAGATAGACAACTATTTCCTCAATTCTTCCTTCATAGATTTGATTGAAAGCAACAAGAACTTGCGCGATATTGAAAGTCGACGTACCTTGTTGAATGGTATGGCTAGAAGAAACATCATCTTCAAAACGTTTGAAGACCGATTCACTTTCACGCAAGCTTACAAGGTGTTTGTAGATTTCGCGAAAGAACTGGCCTTAAAACGAATCAAAGGAGAACCTGAAACACAAAGTGTAGAACAATGAAAAAACTAGGATTCACGCTTGCTTTACTTGCCGGCCTCTTGGTAACTAACCAAGTGAAGGCTCAGAGTATTGAGCATCAAATTGCTGAACAAGTATGCAGTTGCACCCAAACCTTGATTGAAAATCAACTAAGTCCAGCTTTGAAAAACATTGTAATATCTAAACTAACCGCTGAATCGGAAGAAGAATTCCAGCAGAACTTAGTATTGTATATCAATAACAACCAGCAACAAGCGGCTCGTGAATTCCAGGTTATACAAAGTATGTCCGATCCACAGAGTCCCTATTCACGTTGTTTGTTAAAAACACAGATGAATTTCCCCAATGTGGACATTAATTCTGCAGAAATGCAACAATTTGTCATGGTTGAGCTCTACGAATTGGAATGTGAGTTTTCCGCAGCCCTTATGGCTTTCGGGCAAACTGTTAAACCATAAATTCCGCTAAAATCACACAAATAGCAGGAATTCAAATAAATACACTATCTTTGCGCCGCCTATTGGGGCGGGTTTAACTTCTCTTTTCCTTTACTGTTGGCGTAAACAGTGGTCATTTTAAGGAAATCTGGTCGTAGAATTCAACCGAATCGGCGACTAAATTTTATTAAATGACTACATTCCAAGAACTCGGCCTGTCGAAGGCTGTCTTGTCGGCTATTGCTGACTTAGGATTTGAAAATCCTACCCCTATTCAAGAACAAGCTATTCCACACATGCTAACGGGCACTACCGACGTAGTAGCTTTAGCACAGACTGGAACAGGTAAAACGGCAGCGTTCGGGTTACCTCTACTCGAGCTTCTCGACTTCAACAACAAGAAGACGCAAGCATTTATTTTAGCTCCAACACGCGAATTGTGTGTTCAGATTTCAAAAGACCTTCAACGTTTTGCTGCGCATACGCACAATGCTAACATCGTAGCGGTTTACGGAGGTGCAAGTATTGAAACGCAAATTCGTGAAATTCGTCGCGGCGCACAAATTTTGGTGGGAACACCTGGACGTACCGTTGACTTGATTGAGCGCGGTGTTATTGATTTAAGTGCCGTTGATTTCGTCGTACTTGACGAAGCAGATGAAATGTTACACATGGGATTCAAAGATGATTTGGATGCTATTCTTTCAGAAACTCCGGAAGAAAAACAAACATGGTTATTCAGTGCTACCATGCCTCAGGAAGTGGCTCGTATCGCTAAGAATTACATGAATGACCCAGTAGAAATCACTGTAGGAAATCGTAACTCTGGTAACGAGAACATTGAACACGTTTACTATGTAACTCACCAACGCGATAAGTATTTAGCGTTGAAACGTCTTGCGGATTACTATCCTGACATCTTTGCTATTGTATTCTGCAGAACGAAAGCAGAAACACAACAAGTAGCAGATGCGTTAATTAAGGATGGTTATAATGCAGATGCACTTCACGGAGATCTTTCTCAAGCTCAACGCGACCACGTAATGAAGCGTTACCGCAACAGAACATTACAAATGTTGGTGGCTACAGACGTTGCAGCAAGAGGTATTGACGTGAATGATGTTACTCACGTAATTAACTATAACCTTCCTGACGAAATTGAAAACTACACACACAGAAGTGGTAGAACAGCTCGTGCAGGTAAAAAAGGTACCAGTATCGTTTTGATTAATATGAAGGAAAACTTCCGTATTAAGCAAATCGAGAAAATCATTAAAACAACCTTTACTAAAGGGGTATTACCAACTCCGGTTGATGTGTGTGAAAAACAATTGATTCACCTGGTGAATCGTGTTAAGGAAACCGAAGTCAATCAAGAGAGCATTGGAAAATATTTGCCATCTGTTTATGAATCTTTCGAGACATTCTCTAAAGAAGAAGTTATTCAACACTTCATTTCAACTGAATTCAACCGCTTCTTAGAATATTACAAGAATGCACCAGACTTGAACGTCGATGAAAAACGCGGTGAGTCAAGAGGAACCAATTCAGGAGTTGTGAAAATGTACATCAACTTAGGTAAGAAAGATCAGTTCACTTTCAATTCATTAAAGACCTTTATTGCTGAAACCACAGGAGTAAGTGAAACGGATATTCCATGGTCTGATTTGAAAGACACGTTCAGCTTGTTTGAAGTTCGTACTTCATCATACGATAAAGTATTAGAAGTAATGAATAACGGCGTGAAATACCGCGGACGTACGGTTCGTGTAGAAAGCCGTGGCAATCAAAATGAAGGAATTGGCCGTGTTCGTATGCGCAGTAACAAATCTTACAGCGGTGGATACGAGAACAAATCTGGCAGTGGACGTGACCGTGGTGCAAGCCGCGGAGGTGATTTCAGCAAATCACGCAACGACAGAGGTGAGCGCGGAGGCTATGGCCGTCGCAACGAGCGTACCACTGAAGGAGCAGGAGCATCGTCATCATCTTCACGCAGTGGCGGATGGAAATTTAACGAAGGTAGCGATCGCAAACGTCGTTAATCGAAAAGCAATACACTAAAAAGGGGCGCCTGCGGCGCCCCTTTTTTCATACTATAATTCGAAAATTATTTTTGTTCTCCTTCAGCTGCAACACGCTTGTCTGCGCTTAAAGCAGCTTTTTCAATACGCATACGACCTTGATCTAATGAAAGAACAATGGTTGTATCATCTACTTCAATAACTTTCCCGTGAATACCACCAAGGGTAACCACCTTGTCACCAATTTGAATACCGTCTTGGTACTTCTTGGCTTCTTTTGCTTTTTTCATTTGTGGACGAATCATGAAGAAATACATGATAACGAACATACCACCCATCATGGCTAGCATAGTCCAATCTCCACCGCCTTGTGCTTGTAAGAATAACATACTTAATTTATTTTGTTGCGAATGTACTAAACAATTTGATTAACGTGTTCGTTTCATTTCGACCCCTGCTCCGTCATTTGAAAGGGGAACTCCTGAAACTTCACCCGTTAATTTCAAATAAGCATCTCTTGGATACCCATTTGTAGAAACTTGAACCGACTTCTCAACTTTACCGCTAAAGCCAGCACTATTGAATTCTATAGTTATCTTACCCGATTCACCCGGTGCAATTGGCCCCTGCGGCCAGTCTTTCAGTGTTGTACATCCACAACTTGGCGTGACCTGCCCAATTTGTAACATAGCCTTTCCCTTATTTACAAATTCATAGGAATGCGTAATGGTTTCGCCCACAGCCACCCTTCCAAAATTGAATTCGGGCTCGCTAAAAGAGATTTCCCCAACAGCATCTGCCATTTCACCGGTTTCAGCAGAAGGGAATTTTAAAAGATCGCTCGTAACTATTCTGTCTTCATTGTGACAAGAAAACAAGAATAGCGCAACGGCAATTCCTAAAAATTTAATCTTCGCCATAGGTATACGATCCGTTAAAATCATCTTCATCAAAATACGATTCATCGGTACCAAACTCATCTTCTTCCTCCTCATCCATTTCTTCTAAGTCTTCGCTAAAATCGGCACCGCCTTCAGCGAACATATCTTCCATTTCTTTCGAGTCTTGAGCAGGCGCATCGCCATAGGCTAATGCAACGCGAGGATAAATGGTACTTGGCTTATCCTTTTTAACTTCCATCAGCTCGACGTAGAAAATCCACATGCGCAAGAAATCATACACATAAAGAATCTTATCGCCCGGTTTTGCTACCATTTCTGCTAAGGTGGTGTTCGACATAGCCAGCCCCTCTTCTGCTCCACCTAAATCCATCAACGAAATTTCAAGTCCTTTCTCCCACTCTTCATTACTCATGTAAAAACTTGCCATTTCGCCTTCTTCAAAATCGAATGCGTCAAGAATAGACTGATGCAAGGTCTCAAACGTAGCATCGGTTTCGATTTCAATATCACGAAAAACGTCCTGTTCCGTATCAATGATGACACGGAATTTATACAAGTTCACATTACTTAATTTCTTTGCCATATCACGCTTCGCTTATTTTTTTCAAATTCGAAATAGTCTCGGAAGGATTCGCTGAAGAAAACACAAAATTTCCAGCCACCAATGCATTTGCTCCTGCTTGCACCAATTTGTGTGCATTCATATCATTCACTCCCCCATCTACTTCAACCAATGGTTTATTCACACTGTGGCGCATCATCTCATGCAATGCTTCTAATTTACGGTAGGTGCGCTCAATGAATTTTTGCCCACCGAAACCTGGATTCACCGACATGATTAACACTAAGTCAACTTCTTCAATCACGTCAGCCAGAACACTTACAGGAGTATGCGGATTCAAAGAAACACCTGCTTTCATTCCTGCGTCCTTGATCGCTTGAATAGTTCGGTGTAAATGCGCGCACGCTTCGTAATGCACAGTGAGAATATCTGCACCGGCATCTTTAAAATCCTGAATATAACGGTCCGGTTGAACAATCATCAAATGCACGTCAAGTGGCTTTTTCGCTAATTTTTTGATGGCCTTAATTACGGGCATCCCAAATGAAATATTCGGAACAAAGACACCGTCCATCACATCAACATGAAACCATTGTGCTTCAGATTGATTAATCATTTCGATATCTTTTCCTAACTGCGCAAAATCAGCTGATAAAACCGAAGGTGCAATAATGACTTGACTTACTTTTGACATGGGACAAAGATACTACTCTCCATGAAAATAATAGGAATTACAGGCAAAATTGGTTCAGGAAAATCAACCATTGCAATTCATTTTAAAAAGTGGGGAATTCCAATTTTCGACTCAGACAGTATTGCAAAATCGGCCTATCACCGAGAATCGATTCAACGGAAAGTTCAGGATGTGGTTGGTCCTATTGATTTTACACTGCCCACCTGGAACAAAGCCCTAGCAAACATCATTTTTTCCGACGATATCAAGCGCTCTGCTATTGAGTTGATTATTCACGAATTTACACATCAAGCGTTCCTACAATGGGTTGAAGAAAATCGTAATGCCCCATTCCTTATCAAAGAAAGCGCGCTACCCAAGGCATTCAAAAACGAACTTACCGATTTTCTCGTTGTAGTAGAAGCCCCATTTGAAACCCGCTTTGAACGCGTGAAAGAGCGAAGTGGACTCACATTCGATGAGTTCATTCAACGTGATAATTTGCAACAACACGCCTTTGAAGTATTAGAGGAAAAAATCATTTACATCAATAACGACAACGGAATCAATAACGAAGCTAAACTTCGAACATTATATAACCTGTGGTGTATTCATTAATGAAACGTGAGTGAAACTTTTCGCTTCACTTCGTGGGCCATTGTCAAGAAAATACCTTCTCGAATTTTATTTAGCTCAGAAGAATTTGGCTTAGCCGCAAAACTCCGTTGAAGTTCTTCAAATCCGTTCACATCGACAAAATCTTCACGAGAATTTATCAATTCCCATTTCCAATTACCTGGATAGACTTTAGAATTATCGCCTCTATACTCTGCCCATACCACTTTTACTGTACTATCTCCAGGAAGAATTATAGTGAACAAGGTCTCACCCGATTCTGCATCAAGCATACTCACCCGCACGCGTGAAACCACCCGGTATTGCTCGTTCCACATTTGGTATTTCACACGCTTGTCATCGACCGACTTTCCTAAAAACCCTTTTCGAACTCCAAAGTTCTCTTGAACATGACTCTCTTTGTATTCAATCACCTCTCCCAATAAAATATATTGCGCACCTGTAAGCTTTCCTGCTTGTATGATCGAATTTTCATCGTACAATCCAGACATAACCATCTGTTGCTCTTCCATAATTTTCTGCGTGTAATCGCGATCAAGAAGTTGTAAAAACGGATCTTTATTTTCAAGCAATTCCTGATTGATGTAAGCACCCACCTCACGTTCTACCTCGTTGCTAATACTCTTTGTATCTACTGCCACGTATGCCACACGTACGCGTCCCTTCTCTAGGCTAGCCTCCATGCGTTCCTTGGCATCGCGAAAAGACGGATCAAGTTTTACCACTTTTCCAAACGATTCGTATGCTTCACGCCAGCGTTCTTCGTTAAATGCTTTATCACCGGCATAGTAAGCAGGTAAAACGTTACACAGGTTTTCCAAATAATCTAATTCCTTGACATTGCCAACCATAGAACGTATTTCCTTTATGACAACCAAAGCCTCATCGTAATTAGCATCTTGAGTAAGCTTTGTGGCATATTCAAATTTCGATTTGTACCACATCTCTCGAGCCGAGTCGATAAGCGGTTTTAAATCTAACGGTATGGAAATTTCTAACTCTTTGTTCTTTTCTACAAACGATGCAAGATCTTCGAACCACCGTGAAGCCTGAACTAAATCGCCCTGAGCTGCAGCCAATCGAATGGGCTGTGCGTATTTGGTGGTTACAATTTGTTCGGTAATTCGCTTTCGAGCAATTAGTGATTCAGGCTTCTGATGAATTGCATAGGCCTGATTGTAATTCGCCAAGGCCTTTTCGAACATGCGCGCATCCTCGAAAGTTTTTCCATCCTTCATAAAGCTCTTATACTCCGAGCAAGAAGCCAATAGCACAATAATAAAAAAAACAAATAATCTAGTTCGAATCATAAGCCCTCCAAAAGTACAACTTCAAGAAAGAAACCAAAAATGCAATTAACACGTAAGTATTGAAAAACCATAGGGGAACCTCGTAGTAGGGTGTGAAAAATTTATTCTTTTTGATTAAACCACCAAGCTTATGGCACTTCGTACTAAAAAACTCGTCCTGCTCACTTTAACTGTGATTAGCATTTACTTATTCGTTTTTAACCAATAAGCCAACACATTGTTATACGCCTATTTTCACTAACCACTGAATATTAGTGAATTACCTGGTATAACAAGTCTCTATTGTGGAACAAATTTGATTGTACCTTAGTTGAGAATTTATTGCCATGTTCAAACAAAACATTTACACCATTGGGGTTGTGCCTTCATTACTCGATGAAGCGAAGTTTTGTTCAATTCTATCTAAAGAATTTCCTAGTCTCTCATTTTCATCTCAACCCGTATTTATCCCTATTTCTCCTTCCTTTGAACTTTCAGAAAAAGGGCTTGGTTACTTGGTCAAAGAAATTCAAGAAAGCATTTCCTTCTTACACAATATTCGAATTGATTGGGGAACGTGCTTACCAAGCAATGATGGGAAAGAACTTTTAGTTATTCCAAGTAGCAATCAATTGATTCACACACTAGCGAAATACATTCGAAACGCCATACTCGATTCGCGCTTTGTGTCTTCGGTCCATGAAAGCAAGCAGCTTCCAGAGCTTTCCATTAAGCTTCCGATGGATTTCCAAACAGAAGAGCAATTACAACATGCCAAAGCAATTCTTTTAGATTTTTCTTGGCGCATTGAATCGATTAGTTTTTTACAATTAGGCCCTGCTGGTTTTCAAGAAAAATTCTTCCTTCCCTTGGCCGAACAACGTAAAGAAAGAACTAAATCTCATAGTATCTTGCCATGCGTTTAATGCATAGCAATGAAACATCTTTCTCGAAATCTTAAACTAACCATTCTTGTCGCCTCACTCGGTTACTTCGTGGATATCTACGATTTGCAATTATTCAATATCGTAAGTAAAGCCAGCTTAAAAGGAATTGGTATAACTGACACTGCTACGATTGATCATTACGACTATTTGCTATTTCTATGGCAAATGAGCGGTACTATTTTCGGCGGACTGCTTTGGGGAATCATCGGAGATAAAAAAGGAAGAAAGAAAATTTTGTTTGGTTCTATACTCATCTATTCGTTAGCCAATTTAGCAAACGCCTTTGTAACCAACCTCGAAATGTACAGCCTTATTCGATTCATTGCTGGTGTTGGATTAGCGGGTGAACTTGGGGCGGCAGTAACGCTCATTAACGAGAGCATGGATCGTGAAAAACGCGGAATAGGCACTATGATTATCGTAACCATGGGCGCCTTAGGTGCTGTTGCTGCGGTTGGAGTTTCTAAGATCAGTTTAGACATTCCTGGTATTCAAAACTGGCAATTGGCCTACATCATTGGCGGAGTGCTTGGTCTGTTGCTCTTGTTCCTTCGTTTCCAAACCTTTGAAAGTGGATTGTTTGATACAATGGAGAAAAAAGTGAAGAAGGGAAATTTCTTAATGCTCTTCACCAACAGAAATCGATTGATGCGCTACCTCGCATGCATTGCCATTGGATTACCTGTATGGTTCTGTGTTGGACTGCTGATTAAATTCTCTTCGAAATTTGCGACCGTATTGCATGTCACAGGCACCATTGATCCGACCACGTGTATTGTGTTCTGTTACCTCGGACTTTCAGTGGGAGATCTCATATCAGGTGGATTCAGTCAATGGATTAGAAGTAGAAAGAAAATTATTTTCGCCTATCTAATCACAACTATTCTTATTAGCCTTTACTTCCTTTTAGTTAAAGGGCACAGCGTATTTACCTTTTACACCCTTTCGTTTCTACTTGGTGCTACCACGGGCTATTGGGTTCTTTTTGTTTCGAATGCCGCAGAACAATTTGGAACGAATATCAGAGCTACTGTGGCCTCTACTGTACCCAATTTTGTTCGTGGTTCCACTGTTCCCATTGTTCTTTCGTACAAAGCGCTGGAACCTCACTTTGGAGAAATAAACAGTGCCCTCATCATGGGTGCCATTACCATAAGTTTAGCCATTGCCGCTGTCCTTTATTTGCCAGAAACATTTTCTAAAAATCTAGACTTCATCGAAGAATGAAAAAGCTAATAGTACTTGCAGGAATTGCAGCTGCGTTGAATGCCTGCCAATCATCAAAGCCCACGACCACTATGAAAAATACGTTTAACTCGAATATCGAATCTACTACATTTACTTACTTCGGAAATCCTGTAGAAGATGAGTTCTACGGCCTAGAAAACGACCGCTCACCCCGAACGGAAGAATGGGTTAAGGCAGAACAAAACCTCACCGAAACTTATTTGAAAACGATTTCATTTCGAAACGACATTAAAAAACGTTACACCGAAATTTTCAATTTTGAAAAAGTTGGTCCGCCATCGAAATACGGCGACTATTATTTCACTTGGAAAAACAGTGGATTGCAAGCCCAAGCAGTGTGCTTTATTCGCAAAGGATTAGATGGAAAGGATGAAGTTTTTCTCAATCCAAATGAAATAGATAAAAACGGCACCACCACTTTCGATTTGCTAGGTGCTAACGATGACAACACGCAAATGGCCATTGCTATTAATAAAGCAGGAAGTGACTGGAGCACCATTCAGGTGATGGATATTGCTACAAAGAAATACTTGGACGACAAATTAGAGTGGGTCAAATTCAGTGGTGCAGCCTGGTTTGGAAATGGATTTTTCTACAGTAGATATCCCGCACCAAAAGAAGGTGAAGAATTAAGTGGAAACAACATGAATCACTCGGTTTACTACCACGAAATTGGCACATCACAATCAAGCGACAAATTGGTCTTCGAAGACCAAAAGAATCCAACCTATTACAACAATGCATCATTGAGTGAAGACAAGCGTTTTCTCTTTATATACTCAGCTCCGGGCACCGATGGCTACGTAGTGTATTACAAAGACCTAGCGAATAACGGAGGGAACTTTGGGACACTCTTTAGTGATTTACGCTACCACACCTCGGTTGTTGAAGTTGATGTAGATGGAAAACTCATTGTGTTAACCGATGTAGATGCACCTACCTACCGATTGGTAAAAGTAGATCCTCTTCAACCTGATCCTAAAAACTGGACTACCATTATCCCAGCAAAAAGTGAATTGCTTCAAGGAGTTTCAACCTGTGGAGGCAAACTATTCTTGCACTACTTGGAAATGGCCAATACACGCATTGAAATGTGTGAATACGATGGAAGCAAACGTGTAAAATTAGAAATGGCGGATAATACAGGAACGACAGACGGATTCAGTGGCAAACGCACAGATAAGCTTTGTTTCTACACCTTCACTTCATTCACTTATCCCGGTGTTATTTACTCATTCGATATTCCATCAAAAACGTCGAATGAATACTTCAAACCTACTTTGAAGTTTAATCCTACCGATTATGAAAGCAAGCAAGTCCTTGTCCCTTCGCGCGACGGAAAAACGCAAATCCCTTTGTTCATCGTTTACAAAAAAGGACTTCAATTGAATGGTAGCAACCCTTGTTTACTTTATGGCTATGGTGGATTCAACATTTCATTAACTCCATCATTCTCTAGCTCACGCGTGGTATTGCTTGAGCAAGGCGGTGTATTTGCAATGGCCAATTTGCGTGGAGGTGGCGAATTTGGAGAGGAATGGCATCAAGGTGGAATGAAGATGAACAAACAAAATGTGTTCAATGACTTCATCGATTGCGCGCACTATTTAAAGCAAGAAAAATACACTTCCACTTCAAAATTAGCGATTGAAGGAGGGTCGAACGGAGGATTACTTGTTGGAGCTTGTATGACGCAAGAGCCAGGGATGTGCGCGGTTGCATTCCCAGCAGTAGGCGTAATGGATATGCTGCGTTACCAAGAATTTACGGTAGGAAAAGGATGGGTTCCTGAATATGGAAGTTCCGCCGAATCGAAAGAAATGTTCGACTATCTGTTGGGTTATTCTCCCTATCACAACATAAAAAAAGGAACGACCTATCCTGCAACGTTAGTCATGACTGCAGATCATGATGATCGCGTGGTACCTGCGCATAGCTTCAAATTTGCCGCACGTTTGCAAGAAGCTCAAGCGGGCGCTGCTCCTTGTCTTATTCGAATTGAAACGAGTGCGGGACACGGTGCAGGAAAAAGCACTGAACAAATCATCGAAGAGCAAACCGACAAATGGAGTTTCTTCTTTCAAAACATTGGCGTAAAATACGTGGCACCGAGTGAGCAATAAAGGCGTATCTTTGCCGCCAAATTTTTACGCACGTGTTAATTACATCGAATCTTTCGTTACGCTACGGCAAGCGCGCTCTTTTTGAAGAAGTAAACATGAAATTCACACCTGGCAATTGCTACGGTGTGATCGGTGCCAACGGCGCCGGCAAGTCAACCTTCCTTAAAATCTTAAGCGGAGAAATTGATCCTACCACAGGTAATGTTTCCATGGACGCAGGCGTTCGCATGAGCGTATTGAAACAGAACCACTTTGAATTCGATGAAATTCCGGTATTGCAGACTGTCCTAATGGGTAATCGCAAACTTTGGGATTTAATGCAACAGAAAGATGCACTTTACGCCAAAGAAGACTTCACCGATGCCGACGGTGAAAAGGCGGCAGAATTAGAAAATATTTTCGCAGAAATGGACGGTTGGAATGCCGAAAGCGATGCAGCACAATTGCTAAGCAACGTGGGTATTTCCGACGACATTCACTACAACCTCATGAACACCCTCAGTGGTAAGGAAAAAGTTCGTGTACTCTTGGCACAAGCTCTTTTCGGCAACCCTGAAATTCTTCTACTCGATGAGCCTACGAACGACTTGGACGTTGACACAATTTCTTGGTTAGAAAACTTCTTGGCCGATTTCCAAAATACAGTTATCGTAGTTTCTCACGACCGTCACTTCTTAGACGCCGTGTGTACACACGTGGTTGATATTGACTTCGGAAAGATTCAATTATTCACGGGTAACTATAGCTTCTGGTATGAAAGTTCTCAGTTAGCAGCTAGACAACGCGCTGACCAGAATAAGAAAATGGAAGACAAGCGCAAAGAGTTGCAAGAATTCGTTGAACGATTCAGTGCGAATGCGTCGAAATCTAGACAAGCCACTTCGAGAAAGAAATTGTTAGATAAATTGGTTATTGATAACATTCAGCCTAGTACTAGAAAATACCCGGGTATTATTTTCAAACCAGAGCGTGAATGTGGCGACCAAATTCTTCGCATAGAAAATCTTTCAAAGAAGAACAACGAAGGGGGCTATTATTTCAAAGACATTGAATTTACCCTGGTGAAAGGCGACAAAGTTGCCGTGCTTTCGAAAGATCATATGGCCATCACTGAGTTCTTCGAAATCATTACCAATAATGCCACTCCTGACTCTGGAAATGTAGAATGGGGCACCACTATTACTTCAGCCTATCTTCCAAACAACAACGAAGAATTCTTCAAAAGTGAAGATAACCTCATTGATTGGTTACGTCAATATTCGAAAGACAAGGACGAGACTTATGTGCGCGGATTCTTAGGTAAAATGCTATTCAGCGGAGAAGAAGTTTTGAAAAAATCGAGTGTCCTATCAGGAGGTGAAAAAGTACGTTGTATGATTTCACGAATGATGCTAACTGGTGCAAACTGTCTTATCCTTGACGAGCCAACTAACCACCTCGATTTGGAATCAATTACTGCGTTTAACAACGCCATGAAAGATTGGAAATACATCGCTCTTTTCACTTCGCATGACCATGAGTTTACACATACTGTAGCTAACCGCATCATTGAGATTACACCAAACGGTGTGCTTGATAAGCGTATGTCTTATGACGATTACATCAGTAATCCTCAGATTAAGGAAGCTCGAGCTAAGATGTACAAAGGTTAAGATTCAGCTAGGACTCCGTCCGGCAGAATAGCAATGACCGACTTAATTTCAGGGACTGCCGATTTAATAGCAGCCTCTACCCCAGCCTTCATTGTCATGTGACTTTTATTGCAACTGGTGCATGCACCTTTCAGTTGAACTTGCGCTGTAAAATCATGTGTGATACCCAACAATTCTATACCCCCACCATCGGCCTCTAAATAAGGTCGAACGCTTGACAAAGCTTCATCTACTTTCTGAAACAACGGATGTGTCATCGATTCCATTACTGCGCGGGTGTATTTACTGATTTTCGAAAAGGAAGAAGTCTCAATTCTTTTTCAAAGTTAGCTAAAAATGCTCGCCAATAGCGCGATGTAAGGGTATTATCTTGAAGCACAGAAGGTCTTCCCACATCACCTGCTTCTCGAATACTTTGAATGATAGGCATTTCACCTAGCAAGGGTAAATTCAAGTCTTCAGCAAGACGGCGTGTTCCGCCATTTCCGAAGATATAATACTTATTATCTGGTAACTCCTCTGGAGTGAACCACGACATATTCTCTACCAAGCCCAACACCGGAATATTCACTGCTGGTAATTGGAACATGGCAATTCCTTTTCGCGCATCTATCAACGCTACTTCTTGCGGTGTGCTAACCACAACAGAAGCGGTAATAGGAAGCGTTTGAACAATACTTAAATGCACATCACCTGTTCCTGGAGGAAGGTCCACGACCATATAATCCAATTCGCCCCAATCAACATCATTAATCATTTGATTCAGCGCTTTGGTTGCCATCGGGCCGCGCCATACTACTGCTTGGTCATTATCTGTAAAAAATCCAATCGAAAGTATTTTCACACCATGCGCTTCAACTGGAACCATTACCTGCTTTCCGTCTTTCTCTACTAAGCGAGGTTTTTCCAATACCACATCGAACATGGTTGGTGCTGATGGGCCATAGATGTCGGCATCTAACAAACCTACTTTATGTCCAAATGAAGCAAGCCCTGCTGCCAAGTTAGAGGCAATGGTAGATTTCCCTACTCCTCCCTTGCCACTAGATACGGCAATAATGTTCTTCACCAGGGGAAGTACACGTCGCAATTCTCCATTTCGCTCATCGCCACTGATGGTATAAATTTCAACTTCTACTTGAAAGTCCTTTCCCAATGAGCGTTCAATAGCAAACACACATGCTTCGCGCATACGCTGCTTTGCATGCAAGGCAGGGTTGCTAATCTTCACTTCAATGGTAATTTTATTATCAACCACGTCAAGGATTTTCACCAGATTCAAAGTGACAATGTCCTTTTTCAAATCGGGTTCTTGCACGTTTTTCAACGCCTCTATAATGGCTGCACGAGAGATAGTCATAGGTTTATTTTTTTGGCATTTTAGCCTGAACATACTTAATTTTTCTTCCTTCCTTCAACCACATTTGCTCGTAAAATGTTCTAATCGCTAGAATACTTTTTAAGCGCTCGTCTATTTGATCTAGGAATCCTGATTCGTAAATATTCGAATCGTGCATCAACACCTCACCGCCCATTCGTGGAATTTCTTGTAAGGCTCGTTCGTAAATGCGATCGTTGTCATGCTTGATGTGAACGATTCCCTCAGACTTCAACAGCTTAGCATAACGCTTCATGAAATACTCCGAAGTAATTCTGCGATTACCATCGTGATCATTAGGCATGGGGTCAGAGAAAGTCAACCAAATTTCATCTAATTCATTTTCTCCGAAAAAGCCTTCAATAAATTCAATTCTAGCACGAAGAAAAGCCACATTAGAAAGTCCCATTTCCATTGACTCTTTAGCACCCTTATGAAATCGGTGTCCCTTCACATCCACACCAATGAAATTCTTTTCTTGATACCATTGGGCCAGTCCTACGGTGTATTCTCCCTTTCCACATCCTAGTTCAACAACGATAGGATGATTGTTCTTAAAGAAAACCGAATTCCATTCGCCCTTCATGAATGATTTTCCCTCCTTGATAATGGGAAGAAGGTTTGGTTCGAAGACATGGGAGAACGATTTGTTCTCTTCCCACTTTTTCAGTTTATCTTTTCCCATTAGCTCGAAAACGCTTTTACCCACTCTTCCGGAACCGCCTGTGTCTGCTGTGATTTGTGATTGAAACAAACCAACACCGACGCACCAGTTGCACAAAGGGTATCTTCTACCTTTACTTCATACTTCACTTCGAAACTCTTTGTTCCTACTTTATCCACCCAAAGAATGATGCGCATGTCGTCTTGCAATCGGACAGGGCGTTTGTAATCTATTTCATTATGGGCTACTATAATTCCATCAACGGTCCAATCCCACACCTTGCCGACACATTCGCGAAAAAAGGCCATACGAGCCTGTTCGAAATAGGTAAAATAAATAGCATTGTTTACATGTCCCATGGCATCAATATCTGCAAATCGAATGGGAACTCGCGTTTCAAATTTTGAATTCATCATCAACGTTTCTTCAGTTTTGCGCATAAAAAAAGCGCCACTTCAAAAGTAACGCTTTAATGCTTTTACGCCTCTGTTATTTCGAAAATACTTGATAGCCGTAAGGCGCTAGTGCTTTCTGATTCTTAGAGTAAAGAGCAAATGTTTCACTATTCAACACACTTCTAAAATCTCCTTCGGGTGCATCATCCGTAAAATTGAACACAGTAGGTTTATCACTGAAATTCAAAAGAACTACCACTTGACGATCGCCGTTGGTTCTTACGAAGGCAAATAACACATCGTCGTTAGAGGTATGAATGCGTTTGAAATCTCCGCCAAATTCTCCGTTCCAAAGAGCAGGATTCTCATGGTGCACGGTAAGCAAACGACGATACAAATCAGAGTTCACATAGTTGTTGTAATACGCGGTGTCTTTATCGAAAAACTTCATGCGTTTAGGATTTCCCATTCTATCTACTTCTCCACCTTCTTGCGAAGTGTACACCAACGGCATTCCACCAATTGTGAATGACAACACATCGAACAGCTTGCGCTTTGCGCCGTAGCGTTCCCCGCCAGTTCCATTCCACGTATTCTCATCGTGATTGGTAGTGAAATACATGCGATACGCGCTCTTTTGAAAAGCGGTATCTTGTTTAGCCATATAGGTTTCAATAGCTCCAATGTTCTGTTTACCAGCCGCAATGTCGTTCATGATGTGCAAGAACTCCCATCCGTAGCTCATGTCGAAAGCCTTGAAGTGATGATCCTTCTGTTCAGCTTCTGCAAGCATAAATACGGGCTTAATTTGATCCAACGCGGTGCGACACTCGTTCCAAAAATCAGTAGGAACCATCATTGCAACGTCGCAACGGAATCCGTCCACATCAAACTCTTTCAACCAATACGCCATGCAATCAATCATTTCTTTTCGCATTGCAGTGTTGTTATAATCTAACTTCACCACATCGGCCCAATCGGGAACCGGCGGCATCATGTTGCCATTCGCATCTTTGCTATACCAATCAGGGTGTTGCGTCACCCACGGGTGATCCCATGAAGTATGATTGGCAACGTAATCAAGAATTACATGCATTCCCAATTCGTGTGCTTTTTTCACCAAACGACGAAAATCTTCGGCAGTACCAAATTCTGAATTAATGCCACGGTAATCCTTCACGCTGTAATAACTACCTAGGCTTCCCTTGCGATTGATTTGTCCGATTGGATAAATAGGCATCAACCATAAAATATCTACTCCCAGCGAATCAATGCGATTCAAATCTTTCTCTAATGCAGCAAAGGTTCCTTGTGGCGTATGTTGACGCACATTTACTTCGTAAATCGTAGCGTTCTTAGACCATTCAGGGTGACGAATTACTTTGGTTTCGTAATAACCAACTTGCTTGGCTTCCGAGGTATAATCGGTGTTACGCGAAACTCCGCATGACGACAAGAGCAAACTTGCCGCAGAAAAATAAAGAAATAATTTTTTCATACTTAGTGTCAAATATACACCAACTAATTTGCATTTACACTCCATTTGGCAAGTTGTCCGTCATCGCCTACAGAGGCAATGAATACATCAGACAATTTCTCCAAACGATTCACGCTTCGGGTGGCCTCGACGGTGAATTGGTGTTCTAAATTTTTAGCAGACCAAACTTTAATTTTCTTATCGCGACTGGCCGTAACGAAGTGATTGGCTTCGTTCACAAAGACCACGTCGTACACCGCACTTTCATGCGCGGGAAATTCAAATACCAATTGCTGATTCTGGGTATTCCACCCGCGAAGCATTCCATCTTTTCCCCCAGAAAATACAACAGGTTTATTCGGATGAGTGGCTAGCGCGAAAACACCGTCACGGTGTGCTTCCCACTTGGCCAATCGATTTCCATAGACCAAGTCTAACTCTTCAATACTTCCATTTGAAAAAGCACAATACACACCACGTTGACTAGGAATGATGCGACGCACCTTAGAATCAGACAAGGTGAACACACGCTTAAATTCAAGCGAGTGTATATCCCACACCGATACTTTTCCATCACCGCCGCCCACCAGCATTTCATCTCCCATCGGACACAACGCGAACAATCCCGGGCTACCCAGCGCATAGCGCTTAGCGAATTCCTTCGAAGCTAAATCAATAATTGCCAGTTCTCCATTGCTTTGACCTACCCACAAGCGATTCGACTCTTCATGAAAAAACAAGGTATAAGCCGAACTCTCGAGGTTGATTTGAAATTTGGGAAATTCCAGATGGTTCAAAGGAAAAGCGTACACCCATTTGCTACTTCCCCCCACGAACAAGAAATCACCACCCGCAGCAATAGCATACAGAGGTCCTGCTTTCGGTTCAATACTTTCAATCTTCTCTAGCATGGTACAAAAATAAAAAAAGGCCTTACGGCCTTTTAAAGATTCAATAAGGAATTGTCATTAACGACGGAATCCACCTTCTCTGCGAGGACGATCTTCGGCCTCTTTAACGTTGATAGTTCTTCCTTTTACCTCGGCTTGGTCGAGAGCTTGAATTGCGTTACGACCTTCTTCGTCGTTCGGCATTTCAACGAAACCAAAACCACGTGAGCGGCCAGTTTCTCTGTCGGTAATTACTTTGGCAGATGCCACTTCTCCGTGTGATTCAAATACGCGTTGAAGCTCATCACTTGATAGACTGTAGTTCAGTCCAGAAACAAAAATGTTCATAAAAATTAAATTGTTAAAACACATCCGACCCGATAAACTTATCTCTCAAATTGAACTCGTCAAAAAAGTAAAAACAAATTTGATCAAATCGATATGTGTAACAAATATAAACGCTTTTTTCTTTTATGCAAGAACTAAGTTAATTCCCATTCTAGTTCGTAACCGGTTTGACTTCTCAAATTAATGACCCTCTGGTTGTCTAAAATCAGGTATTGTCCAACAATCCCTTTCAACTTACCTTCATACCACTCTCCTTCAATTAATTTGTAACTCACAGGATTGACGGGGCGTTCAGCACAGGGGTAATGAATTTGAACTTCGTTATCATCATCAGAAATGAAGCTTTGCAAGGCCTCAGGAAGTTCATATAAAAGTTCCTCTTTCTTGGAAAGTAAGGATGGGATTTCTGTGAAATTCGGCTGCAATAATCCTTTCCAATTTGACTTATCTGCCACAAATTCCTTCAAAATCACTTCTATTTCACCCGCCAATTGACGATAGGGCACTTCAGCTAATACAATAGCCGCTCGCGCTCCTTGGTCAATCCAACGGGTATATTTATTTCGTAAGGAAGTAATTCCCACTTTAATTCCAGATGTGTACGACAAATAAACAATGTGCGGAATATTGTGATTGGCCTCTTCCCATTCTATGTCTCCCCGCAAAGCAATACCCTCATGAATGCGGCATTGTTCGGGATGAATGATACACGGTGATGCCAGAGCCGCATTTTGAAATGCATTCCAACAAAACCCTTCGCCAAAAGTCTTATTCAGTTTTTCGCCATGTATGACGCAACGAATATCTCCTGTCCATCGAAAACGAACCTGTTTACCCACATATTCCGATATGGGAACTAGTCCAACTTCTTCATTAATATGAAATAGTCGCAAATCATAACTAACATTTCCCTCTTCCGAAAGCGTAGTTCGCATTTTGCGCACGTGAGTCTTGAAGGTATTCATCGACGACAAACCTACTTCAAAGTTTTAGAAAAAACATGGCGTCGTTAAATTTGGAACAATCCTTGAAAAAAGCGGGCGGCACTGAATCAATAAGTGCAACTAATCGTAAATTTGAAGGTCTTAAAACGTATATGAAGAAAAGCTTATTCATCCTCACCGCGCTGCTGGTTGCTTGCACTGCATCATTTGCTCAAAGCAAACCTAAATCGCCAACCGCTAAACCAGCCAAAACACATTACATCAAAGGGCACATCGAAGGTCTTTCAAATGTAGATGTTTATTTAGCGAATTACTACGGTAATAAACTGTTCTACAATGACACGGCACATGTCGATGAGAAAGGATTCTACGAATTCAAAGGAAAACCATTTAATGAATGCGGTAAATATGCATTGGTTATGCCTGGGCCTCGTTACTTCGACTTTATAGCCACCGAAGAAAATCTTATTCTGAATTGCTCTGCAGACGCAGACTTGGCTAAAATCCAAGTGGAAAAGAATCTCGACAACGAATTGTTCTTCGAATACATTCGATACATCAACAAGAAAAAAACAGAGCGAACACCCATGGACATTTGTTTGGCCGACTCTACCAAAGCAGAAGCAGATAAAGCTCCGTGCAGAGAGGCGCTTACAAAATTGAACGACGAAGTAATCGCTTACCAAAAGAAATTAATCGCCGAACACCCCAATACACTCTTCGCAAAAATGCTTAACATGAGCATGGAACAAGAGGTTCCCGTTGCCCCTGCTGGTATGACCGAAGAAAAAGCGCGAGAATGGCAGTACTATCAATACCGCGCACACTATTGGGATCGTTGCGATTTAAAAGACCCTCGTTTGGTTCGTGATGCGGGCTTTCACAAATTGGTTGAAGATTTCATTACCAAGACCCTTCCTCAAATTCCTGATACCGTTTGCACGGAAGTCAAGAAATTGGTTGACAAAACCGCAGGTAACGAGGATGCATTTAAATACATTGTTCACTTCGCAACATACACTGGTGAGACTTCTAAGATCATGTGTATGGACGAGTTATTCGTTTTCATGATGGACAACTACTACAGCAAAGGATTGTGCTCTTGGGTAGAGCCGAAGAAACTCAAAGAAATGCAAGAAGCTGCTGACAAAAAGCGCGACTGCCGTTGTGGTGAAATTGCTCAGGACGTTATTCTTCCTGATACCACTGAAAAGAATTGGGTTTCTATGTACAAGTCTCGAGGAGAGTACACGCTTTTGGTAATTTGGGAAAGTTCATGCGGTCATTGCAAAAAAGAAATTCCATTGCTGCTTGACCTTTACCACAAATACAAGAGCAAAAACTTCGTGGTTTATGCTATCGGCAATGATTACGAAAACGACAAATGGATTGAGTTTGTAAACGATAAAAAATTAGATTGGATTAACGTTAGTGATACACCTCAGATTATGAAACAAGAAGAAGCTTCTAAATTGATTTATGGTGGTGTTACAACACTTAAAAGCTTGAACTTCCGAACAACCTGGGACGTTACCAGCACACCTAAAATCTATTTGATGGATAAAGACATGAAGATTATTGCGAAGGGCTTAGGCGCTGAACAATTGGATGAATTACTTGAAAAACTTTATAAAGGTGGAGCCGTTGATTCACAAGACATCAAAAACACTGAGTTCGAAGACATCAATACTCCGCACAAATAATGAATTCTCATTTTAATTACTTGCACACAGGCATGCGACGTGAAGAAGTCGATGCATGGGTGAAGAAATGGAACGAAGACGCAGATGAACTGCGTCTTTTTTTTGAATCGTGGAATGAACTATCAAAAGTTCAGCGCCGAAAGGGATTCTGGATTCTTGCTCATTTATGCGCACAATCTAACGCTGCACAGCCATACGTGAACCATGTTTACGATCTATTCTTACATGCTGAAGACTCATCTATTCGTCGTGAGAGTTTCACCATACTCTTTCACCTCACTATTTCAGAAGAAATCGAATCGCGCATGTTGGAACATGCCTTTGCAACCCTTGGAAGTAAAGAAGCTGAGGTGGCCGAACGACATCATGGACTGCAGTGGCTATTGCGAAATTGTGAAACCTATCCTGAACTTTACGAAGAGGTTATTAGCACTTTAGATTTCGCGAAAGAATTCGCTACGCCAGCTTGGAAAAACTATAGCACCAAGCTAATCACCAAATTAGAAAACAAAAAGAACAAGGCCCTTAAGAGCAAGCGTCAATAATGCGTTGCACGGCATTCCCTTCTTGAACGTTTATTTCTTTTACAAATGGCTTATTTCGATACCATGTCATTTGTCGTTTGGCGTATTGACGTGAATGCTGTTGTATTAATGTGATGCATTCGTCATAAGAAACAGTTTCATCGAAAAAATCGAAGACCTCTTTGTATCCCACCGTATTCAAGGCTTGCAGAGATTTGAAAGGCAAAAGTGCTCTTACTTCTTCTAACAATCCATTCTCCATCATTTGATGCACACGCAGATTAATTCGGTCGTAAACCCACTCGCGATCCCCATTTAAAAAGACATGAATGATGCGGTATGGAAGGGGCTCTGATTTGCCTGTTCGGAAAGAGGAAAACGGTTTTTCGGTTATTCGACATACTTCCAGCGCGCGCATAATCCGGTGTGGGTTCTGCTTATCCACTTCATTGAAATAACTGGGGTCTCGTTGCTGTAATTCTTCCAACAAACCAGTCAATCCGTGTTCGTTGTACTCTTCTTGCAATTTCGATTTAACCGAAGTGTCCCCAGGCAAATCGTCAATTCCATACAACAAGGCATCCATGTGAAGCATACTACCTCCTACCACAATTGCTGTTTCATGGGTTTGGAAAAGCACTTCCAAAATTTGCCTAGCATCGGCAGCAAATTGGCCTGCCGTATAACGTTCTTCCACACCAATAAATCCTATGAAGTGATGAACACATCGAGCTAACTCCGCTACAGAAGGACGTGCAACACCAATGGCCATTTCCTTATAGAATTGCCTTGAATCGCACGAAATTACTTCAGTTTGAAAATGCTCTGCTAGTCGAATTGCAGTTTCGGTTTTACCAACGCCCGTAGGGCCTGATATGGCAATAACCGTTTTCACTTTTATTCCACTAATCCACGTCCAACCTTGCGAATCTTACCTTGTTCCGCAAGTTGTGGGATGATGTTATCTAATACGCCATTGACGAAGGTTGCCGATTTTTGAGTACTGTAAAATTTCGACAATTCAATGTACTCGTTCATGGTTACTTTGATTGGAATACTTTCAAAGGTCATAGCCTCTGCTGCGGCCATTTTAAGTAATACCAAATCCATAAGTGCAATACGATCTGTTTCCCAATTTGGGGTACACGCAGCAACCATTTCTTTTGTATCAGCTCCGGTGGCTAAGGTTCTTCTGAACAAATCTTTACAAAATTGCTCTTCATCGTCGCCATCCTTCCATAAAGGCAGAAATTCAATTTCGCTATCGTTTTCTTGCAAACCTTTGATACTGCGAATAACCATACTTGCAGCAAGGTCTAAATCGTCGTTCCAAAAGATACCTTGGTCTTCCAAGTAATCTTGCATGTTCTCGAAGTTCACCAAGTGACGCTTGAACAAACGAACCACAAAGTCTTTATCATGCTCGAAGCCACGCTCTGGGCTTTCCATGTATTCTTTGTACTCTTCTGATTCAATGACCATTTTAAACATTTGCTTCAGCAAATCTCTGTTGATGGTCCAATTCAGGTGATTGTCTTTAAGGGACTTCTCTAAATTGCGACTGTGAGCTAGAATTCGCAATACTGCGTTAGCTGCGAATTTAGTGTTCGGATGTAGATCTTCGTGTGAAGGCAAACGCTTATTCATACCTGCTTCTATGCGTTCGATAGCTAACGAATGCATTTCAACATTAAGCTGAATTAATGCGATATACAAATCACGAAAACGATTAACACTTTCGAATAACATCTTCTCATACGATGCTGCATTAGGCTCTGGATCGCTGTAGTAAGCGAATAATACCTGAAGTACCTTAATGCGAATATGACGGCGGTTTAACATGCGTATGAATCTTAGTATCTCTTCTTAATATTTCCAATTGCTGCAATGCGCTCTTCAGCAAGTTGGTTTGCTGCCAAATAAGTTGGAATATTCTTCTCTTTTGAAATGGCGTAAATCTTCAATGCTGTATCGTAGATTTTCTCAGTCTGCGCAAATGAAGCTTGACGATTGTATCCAATAATTTCCCAGAAGCAATTGATGATTCCACCTGCATTCACCAAATAGTCTGGTGCATACAAAATGCCTTTTTCAATTAAACGCTGTCCGTCTTCAGCCTCAACAGCCAATTGGTTATTTGCGGCACCACAAATGATGCTGCAGCTTAATTGAGAAAGGGTTTCTTTATTCACGGTAGCACCTAAAGCACACGGAGAATAAATGTCCATCTTGGTGGTGTACACTTCTTCGGGCTTAATGGCTTTAACACCGTATTTCGCAACTACATCCCTCACACGATCTTCGTAGATATCGGTAACAATAACTTGAGCGTTTTCTTTTACAAGATGCTCCACTAAGTACTCTCCTACGTGTCCAACACCTTGAACCACGACAATTTTTCCAGCTAACGAATCTGAACCTGTTTGTTCTTTCACCGAAGCTTTCATTCCCATATACACACCATAGGCAGTAACAGGGCTTGGATCTCCACCGCCACCCATGTAATCAGGTAAACCCACCACATGGTCGGTTTCCATCTTCACGTATTCCATGTCACGGGTTCCAATTCCAACGTCTTCTGCTGTGATGTATCTTCCACCTAATCCATCGACAAATTTGCCGAAGCTTCGCATAAGTGGTTCTGATTTGTCTTTTCTTGAATCGCCAATGATTACGGCCTTTCCACCACCGATATTCAAACCGGCTAAAGCATTTTTGTAAGTCATTCCGCGCGACAGGCGCAACACATCAGTTAGCGCATCTGCTTCGGAAGCATACATCCACATACGAGTTCCTCCGACCGCAGGGCCCAAGGTAGTGTTGTGAATTGCAATGATTGAACGTAATCCTGTTGCGTTGTCTTGAGAAAAAACCACTTGTTCGTGGTTATGCAACGCCATTCTTTCGGTAACCGCAGACATTTCTGCAGATGTTGTTGTTTGACTCATAAAAATGATTTCCTAAGAAACAATAATGCTTCCGTTTGCAAATTTAGGCAGGAACCGCCCAATTACAAGATTATTGGAGAATTTCGTCGATGGCTACAGCCAAACGACGGTCCTTTTCAGTAACCATATCGCCAGCGTCATGCGTACTTAACTCTACACGAACGTAGTTGTACAAGTTGAACCAAGCCGGATGATGATTGTGCTTTTCAGCTAAGAAGGCCACTCGGGTAAGAAAAGTGAAAGCTTCTTGAAAATCTTTGAATCTAAATTCCCTTACCAGCTTATTGTCTAATTCGCGCCACATATCGAATAAGTTTTACCAAATGTAAGTACTTCTGAGTTGATTTCACATTTCCTTATGAATAATTTCCTGTTACCTAAGCACGTATATCGGGAGATTTGACCACCTTTGACACATGAAAATCGGACAGTGTCTCCTCAGTTTTATACCCGTTCGTGCAGAAGCCTCAGATCGCAGTGAACTGGTTACACAACTCATTTACGGTGAAACCTACGCAGTGCTAGAGACTTTCGACAAATGGATGCGTATTGAAATTCACGGAGACAAGTACATTGGATTCATTGATAAAAAACAATTCAACGAAAAAGAATTTTCCACTTCCGATGCTTCGGTGAACGTGCAATTTCCTAGGCTCATTGCTAGTTCCACACGCAATGTGTTCGCGCCCATTGGGGCTTTTATTCCTGATCAATCTGCCAACGCTATTCAGTTCGCCGAGGCCATTACCCTTTTCAAATCCTTTCTAGGGGCCCCATACGTGTGGGGAGGAAAAACCAATTTCGGTTATGATTGCAGCGGCTTTACCCAAATCTTCTTTCGCTGCTTGGGCATCAGTCTCTTGCGCGATGCGTATCAGCAAGCCACACAAGGCGCTACCATTCACTTATTGGATGAAGCTGTATCGGGCGACCTCGCTTTTTTTGACAATGCAGAGGGAAAAATTACCCATGTAGGTATCGTGTTGAAATCCGGCGAACACTTCGAAATTTTTCACAGCTCAGGAGAGCTGCGTATAGACCAGCTAGACCACCAAGGTATCTTCAAAAAAAACGAAGGTTATTCGCATAACCTTCGTCTCATTCAGCGGGTGCTGTAAGTTCTATCTTTCTAATGCATCTTGAATAATTTGCACCACATGTGCGCGGTGCGCCTTGGTTAACGCATCTCCAGAAACATTGCCTGTTTCTAATTTTTCAATTCGCTTTAATTCGAACAAGGCCATTCCAACTGCCACATGATCGTAACCATTCTTTGCATCTAAACAACGAATTAAACGATTCACATATTCTACCTGCAAATTCTGACGAACGGTATTCACCGATGACTTGGCATCTGCTTCAAAAATGGCGTTGGTCAGGTCGGTTAACACACGATCTAAGGTGTACGTATTTCCATAGATATGGCTATCGGTGATACGCAACAAAACGTTCGGGTGTAGCAATTGATTCAAACACTCGCGTTGCATGTTTAAAATGCGCTCATGAATATCAGGATCTACATTGCTAGAAAAGTGATTGAATCCGCGACGTTGTTCTAACAACAAATTGTATAATCCATTCGCAGAACTTAACACATCAGGAGCAAAGGCATACTTAGACAGTGCCTTCATGGCCGCTACTTGTTTAGCCTCTTCTACGGCTTGTAGCGGTTTCACATTCGCCTGTTGATTGGTGTAAGAACGATCATAGTGAACACCCCCCACTTGTCTTGTCATAACTCTGATTTGACTGGCGTACTCGCCTGTTGCAACCATATATGATTGTAAAAGTTTCGCATAGCTACCGCCTTCTTCTGTCATTTTTTTAGGTAATTCTGGAAGAACCTTGTTCACCAAATCACAACGCTCTGCGGCATATTGAACAGGGTCACTAGACAAATCGAAAATGTTTACATCCGGATCAATTCCATGTCCACTGCTACGCATATCATCTGCATCATTTCCATAAGCCAACTGATGTTCGGTGCTTCGCGCTAGCAACTTCTCTACACGCTGACGTTCTTGACTTGGGTCTGACATGGCAGGTGTATAGCCGTATTCAATTACCCATTTGTCGTATGGTCCCACTTTCACATCGCAGTACAATCCTTGTTGCTCAGGATTCATTTGATAGTTGAACGCAGGGTATTCCATTACTGAGTTTGCCAAGCCCGTCTCTTGAACCAACTTAACATTCTTAATCTCTTCAGGGGTATGCAAGGTGCTTGCGCGCATGTTGTGGGTTAATCCCAAGGTGTGTCCAACTTCATGCAACACCAAGCGGTAAAGCATTTGACGAACAATCTCCATTTTTTCAGCTTCGCCTGCTCCTATCACTTCTGCAGACATAGATCCAAAGGCAACTTGTTGATTCGACATAGAAGCGGCCATGCATAAAAACGGATTACGATTGCCGTGTTCTTCTAACACTTTCATCTGTTCGTCTTCCAACATGTAAGCACTTTTGAACGTTTGGTCCGCATAAATTCTGTTGGCCAAGGCTACCCATTCTAACATGATGTCGGCTCCAAGAATTTGGCCCGTGCGCGGATTCACAAAGCTAGGTCCATAGCCACCAAATGGCGGCGCAGGTGTGCTGGTCCAACGCAATACGTTGTATCGAATATCACCTGGGTCCCAATCTGCATTGTCGGGTTGTTCTTTACATACAACGGCATTTTTAAATCCGGCCGCTTCAAAAGCTTCATTCCATTTTTCACACGCATCTTTGATAATCGGACGAAACTCTTTCGGAGTGGTGTTTTCCATCCAGAACACTATTGGCTCTACCGGCTCACTGAACGCTTCATTCGGATTTTTCTTCTGCAAATCCCAACGATGAATCACATCTCTCCATGGTGTTGCAGAAGCTGCCGTCATATCATTTACTTGGGTGGTGAAGTAACCAATGCGCGGATCATCGTATCGAGATTGGAAATTATTTTTAGGCACGCTTACAAAAGCATGCTGGTATTTTACGGTAATGTATCTTCCGTCTTCAACGGCTGAACCACCTACCGATGGCGATGATGTTTCATAGACATAAGACACCACAATTTCTGAATTCTCAGGATAGGTTCTAATCTTATCTACATGCGATTTCTCCTTGCTTAAACTTCCCAATGGTGCATCCATTCCGCGAGGAGCAGGACGTTTTACCAATTGCAATTTCTCAGTTAGAAACAAGGCATCGCCATCCACTAATATTTTTGCTCCGTCTAACGAGGTTGCTTCAATTTTCTCGTTGGCTAAAACAGGGTTGTTCACGTTTGCATCGGCAGAGCGACTAAGTTCATTTTCTGGATTGAAATAATAGTTGGTATTCACCTGAATCATTTCAAATCGATCGAAATTTTTCTTCATCACCACAATCTTCGAATCGCCATAGGCACCACGGTGGTAGCCCGATTCAACCGGTGCGTTCTCGATGTAATTGAAATAAATAAATTCTTGATTCAATTGTTCTTTGCGCACTTCGAAGTAGGTTTTACCTGTCACCGTATCGGTGTAAAACGTAAAGAGTCCCTCTTTCTTTTTGCACTTCTTTACAAGGTCACCGTATTTGTCTTCCACCTTCTTCTCTTCTTTCGGTGGATCTTTCTTTTTCTTTACGGGAGAATCGACGTGCGCAGCCGAACCAACGGCCACCATAGCGGCCATAACAGCCGTGATAAAAAGTGATTGTTTCTTCATGGTAAATTAATGAGCTAGGCGAAGATAAATTGAATTACCTTTGCCCCACTATTATTAATATGGATTACTCCCCGTGCAGTTCGAGCTTAATAAAGAGTTGTTGTCAGATCTCCGCAAATGGATAAGCGACGGGAGAGATAGTGCTATTCACGAATTTACAAAAGACCTACACCCAGCCGACGTTGCTGAAATCATCAACGCGTTGCCTGGAAACGAAGGCGTTTACCTATACCGCATACTAGACGAAGAGCGCGCTGCTGAGGTTATGTTGGAATTGGATGAAGACATCCAAGACAATTTATTAGCCTCGTTAACCAGCCGAGAAATCGCTGAAGAATTGATCGAAAACATCGATTCCGATGATGCCGCCGACGTTCTCTCAGGCCTCTCTGAAGAAAAACAAGAAGAGGTAATTGCCTTATTAGAAGACACCGAACAAGCCAATGACATCATTGACTTGCTGACCTATGAAGAAGGAACTGCAGGTGCGCTCATGGCCGTTGAATTAGTGAAAGTTAATGTGGGTTGGACTGTTGCTCATGCCATTCGTGAAATGCGCAAACAGGCAGAGCACATTGAAAATATTTATACCATTTACGTGGTGGACGACCATGACTCTATACTTGGTACCCTAAGTATGAAGTCACTCATCTTCGCTTCGGCAAGCATGCGCACCACCGTAAAAGAATTATACAAAAACTCGAAAGTAGAAGCCGTTACTGACAGCACCAGTGCTGAAGATGTGGTGCGCATCATGAAGAAATATGACCTCGTAGTTATTCCTGTAATTAATGCCCAAGGCGAGTTGTGCGGTAGAATTACCATTGACGACGTCATGGACATCATGCAAGAAGAAGCCGACCGCGACTACCAATTAGCCAGTGGTATCTCGGAAGATGTTGAGTCTTCAGATAGCATCTGGACACTTACCCGAGCGCGCCTGCCTTGGTTGCTTATTGGAATGATTGGAGGAATGAATAGCGCCTATATCATTGGTGTATTCGACATTACCCAAAATCCGGCAATGGCCATATTCATGCCCCTCATCGCTGCAACCGGCGGAAATGTTGGCGTACAATCTGCTGCGCTTGTTGTAAAAGCATTGGCCAACCAATCGGCACTTGACGAAACCGTTTGGCAAAAATTAGTGAAAGAATTTGGAGTTGGCCTCTTGAATGCCACCGTTTGTAGCGTGCTCATTTTCATTGCTTCGCAACTCTTTCATTTCGAATTGGTACTAAGCCTCACGGCGTCCATTGCGCTATTTAGCGTAATCATATTTGCCAGTTTATCGGGCACCTTTATTCCACTTATGTTGAATAAAATCAATATTGATCCCGCGGTGGCTACAGGTCCGTTTATCACCACCACCAACGACATTCTAGGACTAATCATATACTTCAGCGTTGGTCACTATTTGTTGTACCATTTCGCTTCTCTACCTCACAGTTTGTTTTGATGAACAAGCGCGTACTCATCATTGAATCGGTCCACCCCATTTTGAAAGATATTCTTTCTAATCATGGATGGGAATGTGTAGAAAATTTCTCATGCACCTATACCGATTTGCAAGAACTCATTCTGCAATTCGACGGCATTGTATTACGCAGCCGATTGCCAATTGATGCTGCTTTGGTGAACCTTCCTCATCGAATAAAATTTGTTGCTCGTTCAGGAAGCGGACTCGAAAATATTGATATCGTCGCTTGTCGAAACAACGGCATTGAAGTAATTTCTTCACCCGAAGGAAACGCCGATGCAGTAGGCGAATTCGCCATTATGAATATGCTTGCATGTTTGAACAAAATCTTTCCCGCAAATGAAAGCGTTCGAAATCATTTGTGGTTACGAGAAGAACATCGCGGACAAGAGTTAAACTCACAAACCATTGGCATTATCGGTTATGGTCCAATGGGAAAGTCTGTGGCAAAGAAGCTCTCTGGATTCGGATGTAACGTTGTGGCACATGACAAATACCTCTCAAACTTTTCTGATGATTATGTAGAAGAAGTTTCTCTTTCGGAATTGCAAGAACGTGCAACGATTGTGAGTCTGCACATCCCGTTAAGTGAAGAAACCAAGGATTATGCAGATGCCGATTTTTTTGCAGGATTTCGACATAACCTATTTTTTATAAATACCTCTAGAGGAAATCAAGTACATGTGCAAGCATTGCTAGATGCCATTGCTACTGGAAAAGTCATCGGCGCCGCTTTAGATGTCCTGCCTTTTGAGAAAGCAAGTCTAGAAGGCCTTAACGCCAATCCGTTGTTCGAAGAATTGATTCAGAATAAAAACATCATCCTCTCACCGCACGTGGCCGGTTGGACGCAGGAAAGCTATGTGAAACTTTCTTCGGTATTGGCCGAGAAAATTATAGCGAAGTTCAATTATTGATTCAAGCAGCGTTCACGCTCTTTATCCCAAGCAGCGCGCTGCTGTTTAGAATAGACTTTGTCAAATTCAATGCGCTCGGTGCGTGCACTGTACATGCAACGGGCAAACGGACGCTCTTGTAACGTTCTATCGAACGTTGGAAGTTCTTCCTCCATGGTCACATCAATTTCTAATGCGAAACCTAGGCTCCAAGCATCTTCCGGAATATTACCCGTAACCACTTCTAAGGTTTTCGATAAATAGCCAGGCTTGAAAAAAGTAACGTGATAAATGAAATCGGGACGTAAGAAAAATTCGAAATTCCCGTGTTCTTCAAACGTATTGAAGGTGTGGGTAAGCGTGTCTTTGCCGTACTGCTCAATAGTTATCGAAGTCGGCATTTCTGTAGACGTCTGGTTGTTAATGGTCATGCCGGTGATGTAAACCAAATCTTGTTTACTCGGATCTGGGGCTAACCAGCTTGGCATGGCAGGCTGGGCAAAAAGCGCAAGACCAACTAGACACAGCGACAATGAAAATATTCCTTTTAGCATAGGTAAAATAACTTGGTTAAAAATAGCAAACCACAATCGGGCCAAGACCCCTGTTCTGCATTTCTTTCAGCACCAAACCGTTAACAACCAAATGTAATAAATAATTATCTATGAATTATTCCTTTTGCGAATGGCAGCATAGCCACGAATAGCGAACATCATAATAACTGCTATACCTAGTATGCTCAGCACCCCATATATCCAAGAAATTTCGTCTTTGCGAACAACTAAAAAAACAACCGCAATGAGTATAAGTGTACTCACTTCATTCAACATGCGCATCACCGAGGACTTGTGCTTCTTACGGTCGTAGTAATAATCGGCAAATAATCGTTGCCCATATAGCTGATAAACGATAAGTAATGTAACGAACAACAGCTTCACGTGCATCCACGGCTGAGTGAGGTAACTTGGATTCATAACCAATAAAGCGGTTCCAAATCCCACCGTTAACACAGCACTTGGCCAAGTAATGATATACCACAAGCGCCACTCCATGAGCTTGTATTGTTTAATCAGAATGGAACGCTCCAATTCGTCCTTATCAAATGCTTCGGCATGATAAACATACAAACGAAACATATAGAAGAGCCCAGCGAACCAGGTCACCATAAAAATGATGTGTAACGCTTTTATTGAGTCCATTATACAAACAAGGCTTTTAGTTCAGTTGCATCTTCAGGTTTCATTTTACCTGCAAGGATTAGGCGAAGCTGTCTGCGACGTAAAGCGCCTTCGTATCGCTTTTGTTCTTCCTCGGTTTCTGGTAAAACCTCTGGAACATTGATGGGGCTTCCCATTTGATCTACTGCAACAAATGTAAAAATAGCTTCGTTGCATTTGGTTCGTGCACCAGTGGTGTGGTGCTCTACAAAAATATCCATGAACACTTCCATCGAAGTGGCAAAGCTTCTTGAAACCTTTGCTTCAATGATTACAATATCACCTAACTTAATGGGATGTTGGAAAGAAACATTATTTACAGCAGCCGTTACCACTACTCGCTTGCACAAGCGGTGAGCTGAAATTGCAGAGGCTATGTCTAACCAATTCAACAATTGTCCTCCCATTAAATTACCCAAGGTATTCGTATTCTCAGGCAGAATAATATGGGTGGAAATAGTGAGGGTTTCTTTCGCGGCAACTTTCTTCATGGTTTCATTATTTGTGCAAATGTACTAAGGCCTTTAGGACATCATCTACTTTTATTACATCAATGCATTTATCATCCTTCCCGTATTTACAGGTGTTTCCAAGCTTCGAACACGGTCTTTTACTTCTATCCGCCGCTTGCAAGGTGATGCTCTTCCAAGGCGTATGTGATTGCTTCGGACGAACCACCGACATGCCCAATCCGGGCGTTGTGCATCCCCAAAGCGAAATGATATTTTGATCTAACGCTGCTGCGATATGCATCATGCCCGTATCACCACAAACCACTCCCGATGCGTGTTGTATAATACGCGCACTCTCATCGACCGAACATGCACCAATTAAGTTCAACACACGTTCTTGGTTTGGACATTCCATCTGATCTTCCTTCCCTCCTATCACCACTACATTATCTGTAGTCTGTTCCATCAACTTTTGCCAGTTCTCCTTACTCCAACGTTTCCCTTCATGTGCCCCACCAACCGCAAAAACTACATACTGCTTCTCTATAAATTCTGCGGGTAGTAATTCATTGATGGCTCGGGTATGTTGACTAAAATAATACTCCAACCCCTTGCCGTCGTAGTGCAATCCGAACCACGACAGTGTGTTGCAATAACGCTCTACAATGTGCTCGAGATCTCCCTTCCACAAGCCTAGGTTGACTTGAATCCACTTGCGAATATTTAGCTTATTCACTTTAAAGGAAAGCACTCCTAACTTCTTGCGAATGCTTCGTGAACGAATGCTGTTTTGTAAATCGAAAACGTAATCGAATTGTTCGACTTTCAACGCCTCAAAAATTTCCATCCCCGATTTTTGAACTTCCCAAACCTTATGAATTCGAGGATTCTGCTTCAATAAAAACGCAAAGTTGCTTTTCGTCAACACGTGTAGTTCAACCTCACCTTGAAATTGTTCTTTAAGCAAGCGATACACCGGTGTGGTTAAAACAATATCCCCCATGCTCGAGTACCGAATGACTAAAATTTTCGCGACTGTCTTCATTCTGGCCGCAAGATACATTCAATTAAACATACCTTTGCAACATGTTTGTCGACACACACAGCCACGTCTATTTAGATGCCTTTCAAGAAGACCTTGACGAAGTTATTTTACGTTCAAAACAAGGCAACGTCGAGCGCGTATTGTTACCCAATATCGATCTGGAAAGTTTGCCTAAATTGCTTGAGCTGTGTCAGAAAGATGCTCAGTTATTTCGTCCAATGATTGGACTTCATCCTTGCGATGTTTTTGAAAATTTCGAAGAAACGTTAGCCGCTTTAGAACCATACATCATCTCGCACAAGGCCATTGCCATAGGTGAAACAGGAATTGACTTGTATTGGAAGAAAGACAACCTCGAACTTCAACAAGCCTCATTCATCAGACAGATTGAATGGGCAAAAAAATATCAATTGCCTCTGGTGATTCATGCCCGCGATTCTTTTCAAGAAATTTTCGAGGTGTTGGATAAATACAACGACGAACATCTTCGTGGCGTATTTCATTGTTTTACGGGCGGAGAAGAAGAAATAGCTAGAGTGAAATCCTACGGGAATTTCTACTTCGGAATTGGTGGCAGTGCAACTTATCCTAAAAACAATTACCACAGCGTTTTGCCTTCCATCCCTTTTGAAAAATTGGTTTTAGAAACGGACGCTCCTTTTTTAGCGCCTGTGCCCTTCAGAGGAAAACGCAATGAACCTGCCTACATCCCACACATTGCAGAGTTCGTTGCTAAAAGTTTAGGATGTACCATCGATGAGATTGCGCAACAGACAACCCGCAATGCGTTCGAACTTTTTAAGCTAGATTAACCGAAACTTCTCCGGCATAACTACGAAGCAATTCCTTGCGAAAATCCTCACCAGTATAGCCCTGTCCCAACAGAAACATACTCTTGGTAATGGCGGCTTCAAAGGTCAAATCATTTCCGAAAATCACACCCAAATCGGCGAAGGTTTTCCCCGTTTTATATAAACTTGCATTTACGCTGCCCTTTCTGCATTGAGAAAGATTAACGATGGAAATCCCGCGGGCAATTGCAGACTCGAACGCGGCCAAAAAACCAGCTGTATTCGGAACATTTCCGGCACCGTACGACTCTACAATGCACACCTTTAAATCAGGTCGATGAAGTGCGTAGTTCAAGGTAGAAGGTAAGATGCCAGGATACAATTTCACTACGCCTACGCCTTCTACTAAATTCTTGTTTACTCGAAACGATTCGGTGGTTCGAAGTAAAAGTGAATGATTGAAAACAATGTGAGTTCCAATATGAGCTAACGCCGGGTAATTGGGCGATTCAATCGCATCGAAGATTTCTGTATTCGATTTCCACGCGCGATTTCCACGCATGAGTTTATTTCCAAAACAAATGGCTACTTCTTGAACAATGGGACCTTCTTCATTGCGCATAGCCGCTATTTCAATGGCTGTAATAAAATTCTCTTTTCCATCGGTACGCAAGCGGCCTAAAGGCAATTGTGAGCCTGTTACAATAACTGGTTTCTTCAACCCTTGTAGCATGAAGCTCAGCGCAGATGAGGTGTAAGCCATGGTATCGGTTCCATGCATGAGCACAAATCCATCATACTTCTCGTAATTGCTAGCAATAATGTCGGCAATCTCGTACCAAACCTCTAGAGACAGCTCTGAACTATCTATTGGACGCTGAAGCGATACACCGTCCCAAGAAACTTGCAAACCTTTCAGCTCAGGAAGAAACTTTGTTAACTCATTTAGATTTAACGGAATAAGAGTGCCCGTTTCCGGATCTTCCCACATACCAATAGTCCCACCGGCATAAACAATAAGAATGTGTGCATTCATTCGACCAAATTAGAACGAAAAATAATTAGATTTGTCGCCACTCAAAAAAAAGAACATGGCAACCGAGTTAGAAAAAATCATTTCAGTTTCAGGAAAACCTGGATTATTCAAAGTTATCTCTGCTGGCAAAGCAGCAGTAGTTGCAGAATCATTGTTGGACGGAAAGCGTCAACCCATCTTAAGTTCACAACGAGTAAGTACGCTTGCGGACATTAGTATGTTTACCGTTGAAGAAGATATTGCATTGCGTGATGTGTTGGTTGCAATGAAAAAAGTGTACGATGCACAGCCTTGTCCAACTGGACTTGCAGGAAAAGAATTGAAGAAAGAATTCAAAAAAGTATTACCTACGTTCGACGAAGAGCGTGTTTACGAAAGTGACATCAAGAAATTGTACACCTGGTACAACCTTCTTCAAAGCTGTAATCTCCTTGATATTGAATCGACTGAAGAAATTTCTTCAGAAAATGAATAATTTTTTTTGGAGATTCAAATTCAGATTATATATTTGCACTCCTGAAAACGGAAGGGAGTTTAGCTCAGCTGGTTCAGAGCATCTGCCTTACAAGCAGAGGGTCACTGGTTCGAATCCAGTAACTCCCACAACGAAAACCCTCGAAGACTCGAGGGTTTTTCTTTTTCACCGATTTACAAAAGATTGTTCATGAACTGCAACAATTTTTGTTTTCTATAAGTCTTATATCTACGAACTTTGCAACATGACCCGTGGTTTAGGAATTTTCATTTTTGTTTTACTTCATGTTTTTGCCCAAGCACAATACACGGCAAACGGTAATGCCGTCGCCCAAAGTGCTACATGCTATTCGGTTACGCCTAATGCTGCGTGGCAAAATGGAACCGTCTGGTCAAATGCTACAAAAAACCTTTCGCAAGATTTCGACATCAGCTTTTCCATGAACTTCGGATTCCAAGACGGAACAGGAGCCGATGGAATGGTATTTGTGCTGCAACAACAAGGTGTTAACGCCATTGGTGCCGTAGGTTCTGGTATGGGGTATCAAGGTTTTAATCCATCATTCGGTATTGAGTTCGACACATTTCAAAACAACAATCCGAACGACCCCCTTAACAACAGTAATGATCCTGTACCTGATCACATTGCTTTTCTAAAAAATGGCGACGTGAATCACTCAACGGCTAACAACCTTGCAGGGCCCGTGAACGCTTCTTCCACTAGCATCAATATTGAAGATGGTATCAATCACACCGTTCGAATTACCTGGAATGCCACTTCGCATGTGATAGCCGTTTATTTCGATTGCAACTTGCGCCTTTCATCAACGGTAGATATTGTAGGAACTATATTCTCTGGAAACCCTGTTGTATATTGGGGATTCACTGCAAGTACAGGAGCCTTTTTCAACGGACAAACGGTTTGTTTGCCAGAAAACATCGCTGGACTAACCTCACCCGCTACCATTTGTCCGGGAAATGCCGTTACCCTAAACGCCCCTATAAATGCGTATAACAACGTAACATGGACACCTAGTAATTTGGTGAATGATCCTTATTCAACCAATGTTACGGCCATTGTAACGGAAACAACCACTTTCACTATTACTTACCAAGATATTTGCGGAACAAGCCAATCGGCTTCGGTGGATGTAAACGTGTTTCCCGGCCCAACTGTAACTGTCATTTCAGACACAACTTTTTGTCAAGGACAAACCATTCAGCTTACAGGTTCTATTACTGGTGCTTATAATTCTTACAGCTGGGCTACCCCAGATGGTGCCTATATAGGAAGCACGAATACACTAACGCCTAGTATAGCAACTTCAGGGAATTACATCTTAAATGTATTAGCGGGTAATGGATGTAATTACTTCGATGGAATTGTAGCGAACGTTATCACTATGCCAACTACCGCGTGGGCAGATACCGTTAGCTTTTGTAACGGAGCTAGCGCGGTGTTAGATCCGCAAACCAACGCTACTTCTATATTGTGGGAAACAGGGTCAATGAATCCGACCATAACCGTAACCACTGGCGGGTGGTACAATGTTGGTCTTTCGATTCAGTCGTGCTCGTTAATAGATAGCATCTTCGCAAATGTGGTTTATCCGAACAACTTCTCGTTAGGTGCTGACCTTACCATTTGCAACGGTTCTTCCACCCAAATAAGTTCAAACATTTCAGGTCTGTGGAGTACCAACGCAAACGCTAGTCAGATCACGGTTTCAACGGCAGGAGACTACTGGCAAAGCGGTATGTATCTGGGTTGTGCCGTATCAGATACAGTGCACGTATTTGTTCAAAATCCGCCAGTTGTAAATCTGGGTAACGACACCACCTTGTGCTATGGCAACTCATTGGTACTTGACGCAGGCATCAGTGGAACTTGGAGCACCGGAGCAACTGCAAACAGCATAACGGTGACTAATGCAGGAAACTTTGTATTTAACTACAATGACGGCGTGTGTGCGGCTACAGATGCGATTCAGGTGAGTTTAGCTTACGCACCGGTTGAGGTTTTGCCTGATAGTATAACGGCCTGCTCTACTTCGCCCATTGTATTAGACGCCAGCACCAGCGGTGCAAGTTCATTTCTCTGGAGCACGGGTGAGACTACAAATTCAATTGTAGCTGAAACATCTGGACCAATCACCTTAGCCGCCACCAACCAGTGTGGCAGCACCAATGAAGCCATTGAAATCACCTATGAAGACTGTAATTTCAGTTTATACATCCCGAACACCTTCACACCGAACGAAGATGGCGACAACGATGTGTGGTACCCCGTTTTCGATCGAATCAATCGGTTAGACATCCGCATCTTTGATCGTTGGGGAACAGAAGTCTTTCATGGCGACCTTTCCAATTTCTATTGGGTGGGTGATGTTCGAAATGGAAAAAACTACGCCGAAGATGGGGTCTACCTTTATCGCATAACTTATTCATCTGATTTTGGGGATGATTCAGAGATAGACGGGCACATTATTTTGTTCCGATAGTTATGGGTATAGCACGGTGCTAGGTGCCGTGCGACAAACTCACTTTTACAGGATTTCCATATACGATTCTGGTATATATTCCTAGAGAACTCGTGCGTTTTGCCGAAGAAATTCGCAAATAAAACGCATGAAAAATTATTCCGTAGATGCCCGATTGGGATTGGTAATTATGGGTTCTGCCCTCTTTCTTTTTTTAGGCGGAAAATACCTCAGCGCCATGAGTTACGCCTTAGCCCCAATACAAATCAACTATGTTCCTCTTCCCCATAAAGAGAAACAAATAGAACAGTTGTATCAGCAACAAATCAATTCGAAATTCAACGCTGCCAAAATCGAACTTAACAGCGTAGATTCAACCACACTGATCAAATCTTTGAAAATCCCTGCTTATTGGAGTGCCCGCATTCTTGAATATCGCGAGAAATTAGGAGGATTTGCGCACACGAATCAGCTCTTAGAAATCTATCATTTTCCTGAAGGTATTTATGAGCGTATTTACGGCCGCATTGAAGTGGATAGCACGCGGGTAGCGCCTTTGGGAATCAATACCAAGAAGACTGATGAGTTGGGACTTCATCCGTATTTGAGCTTTCAAGAAGCTAAAATCCTTACCAATTACAGAGCCTTGCACGGGCCATTCCGAAGTCTGCATGATGTTCAGCAAGTAAAAGGTATTTCCATCGAAACCGTTCAGCGATTATTGGCTTATCTTGCCAAGGATTTTGAACAGATTCATGAGCACCCAACACCTATTTCTACAAGCAACTAGAGACATTCCCAATTTCCCGAAAGAAGGCATTGTTTTCAAAGACATCATGCCTGTATTCACCGATGCAGGCCTTACGCAGCAGATTGTCTCGGAAATAGCAGCTGTATTGAAGCCGTTGGACGCAACTAAAATTGCAGGATTAGAAAGCAGAGGGTTTTTAGTGGGGGTTCCTGTTGCGTTATCCTTGGGATTGCCCTTTATCTGCGTGAGAAAAAAAGGCAAATTACCCGGTGAGGTACTACGATTATCGTATGAATTGGAATATGGCAGTTCAGAAATTGAAATACAAGCGGGTGCTTTTGGACCCAATGACCGCGTAATTATTCACGACGATGTGCTAGCTACAGGAGGCACAGCGTTGGCGGCAAAACAACTTATTGAATCTACAGGAGCCACTGTGATTGGCTTTTCGTTCCTGATGGAAGTTGAATTCCTAAAGGGTAGAGATAAATTAACACAAAACGGAACAGACATCTATACATTTGCAACCGTATAAACTAAAACCATGAACTTCAGAAAAGAAGAAAGCGAAGCAATGATCTCGCAAATGGTTCGTGATTTTGCTGAAAAGGAAATCAAACCTAACGTAATGCGTTGGGACGAATCTCAAGAATTCCCAGTTGAATTATTTCACAAGATGGGGGAACTCGGATTGATGGGAGTTTTGGTTCCATCGGCCTACGGCGGAGCCGGATTAGGCTATTACGAGTATATTTCAGTCATCTCTGAAATTGCTCAGGTGGACGGGTCTATTGGACTTAGCATAGCCGCGCACAATTCGCTATGCACGAATCACATTTTAGAATTCGGAAACGAAGAACAAAAACAAAAATACTTACCCAAACTAGCGTCGGGTGAATGGATTGGGGCTTGGGGGTTAACCGAAGCCAATACCGGATCTGACGCCATGCGCATGAAATGCACCGCTGTGAAAGACGGCGAATATTGGGTCATTAACGGAACCAAAAACTGGATTACTCACGGTATTTCAGGTAATGTAGCTGTGGTGTTGGTAAGAACGGGAGAGTTATTAGACTCGAAAGGAATTACGGCTTTTATCGTTGAACGCGACACACCCGGATTCAAGGGCGGCAAGAAAGAAAACAAATTGGGAATGCGCGCTTCAGAAACAGCCGAGCTCATTTTTGAAGACTGTCGCATACATGAAAGTCAGGTGTTAGGGGCTGTAGGTGATGGATTTGTTCAAGCCATGAAAATTTTAGATGGCGGACGCATCAGCATTGGAGCCTTGGCATTAGGAATTGCAAAAGGAGCATTTAATGCAGCTGTTCAATATTCTCAAGAGCGCGAACAATTTGGCCAACCCATCTCGCAATTTCAGGCTATTGCCTTTAAGTTAGCCGATATGCGCACCGAGATTGAAGCAGCCGAGTTGTTGTTGTTGCAAGCAGCTCATTTGAAGAACAACAAGAAAAAAGTAACGAAAGAATCGGCTATCGCGAAGTATTACGCATCGGAAGTTTCGGTTCGAGTGGCTACTGAGGCGGTTCAAATCTTCGGCGGATACGGCTATACCAAGGATTTCCCGGTTGAAAAGCACTACCGCGATTCGAAGTTGTGTACCATTGGCGAAGGCACTTCAGAGATACAGAAGTTGGTGATTTCCAGAGAAATTCTAAAATGATTTTGGAAATTTAGAAAAATGGATTACTTTTGTCGCCCATTAACAAAATAAGAAAGAAACAAAACCATGTTAATCATTCCAGTAAAAGAAGGCGAAAGCATTGATAAAGCGCTTAAGAAGTTCAAAAAGAAATTTGAAAGAACTGGTGTTGTAAAAGAATTACGCGCACGTCAACAGTTCACTAAGAAGAGCGTTCGTCGTAGAGAAGAAATCAAGCACGCTATTTTTGTTACTCAAATGCGTCAATCTGAACAATAATCTGTTCACACAATATTTTTGAAAGGCCTTGGATATCCAAGGCCTTTTTTGTTACTTTATCTCATGAACTTCTCTCCCTTCCTCACCTATTTGCGCACAGAGCGACGCGTATCTGTGCACACGGCAGAGGCTTATGAACGGGACATTCAGCAATTCGATGATTACTTAGCCACTACCTATTCCTTATCTGAGTTGGGTGAAGTTCGCAGTATTCACATTAGAAGTTGGGTAAGTCAATTGATGGAGACGGGGTGTCATGCGCGCAGCGTGAACCGCAAACTATCGGCCTTGAACACCTATATCAAGTTTGAGTTACGCATGGGAAGGCTAACGAAGAATGTATTGAAGGAAGTTACGAAGCCCAAGGTAGCAAAGCGCTTACCCTCTACCTTGCAAGTAGCGCAGAGCAAGCACATTTATGATTTATCGGAGGAAACCTTCACAGATACGCAGCGATTGGTGATTGAATTGTTTTACGAAAGCGGCATGCGGGTAAGTGAAATGGTGGGATTAACGCATCGTGATTTAGACTCTTCGATGGGACAATTGAAAGTTTTAGGTAAACGAAACAAAGAGCGATATATCCCCGTTACGCAAGAGATGAAGAGCAAGTTGAGAACGATGATTACGAAGCAGTCTAATCAAGGACCTGACGCCCCATTGTTTCAGAGAGAGGATGGTCAAGCCTTCACACGCAATCAGCTGTATTTACTAGTTCGTCGGGCATTGGGAGAATTAACTACCCAGCAGAAACGCAGTCCACACGTTTTGCGTCACAGTTTCGCCACGCATTTATTGAACAACGGAGCAGATTTGAATCACATCAAGGAATTGTTGGGGCATTCTAGTTTAGCTGCGACGCAGGTTTACACGCATTTAGGACAAGACAGATTAAAACAGATTCACGCGCACATGCATCCGCGTGGAAAGAGATAACACAACACAAACTAACAAACAGGAGGAGTTATGCAAATTACTGTTCAGAGCATCCATTTCGATGCGGACCGCAAACTGATTGATTTCATTGAGGAAAAGACAAAAAAGTTGAATCAGTTTCATCCAAACATACACAAAGCGGAAGTGGCTTTGCGCATAGATAAAAACGATCATCATGAGAACAAAGTAGCGGAGATTGTTTTAAAAGTACCTGGTGCTGAGCTATTTGCGAAGAAGCAATGCAAATCATTTGAGGAAGCTACAGATTTGGCGGTAGATGCCTTGCGCAAGCAGATTGAAAAAAACAAAGAAAAATAAAGAAAAAAGTTTCGAGTTTTTTGCTTTTGTAAAAAATATAACTACATTTGCACCCCTATTTCACGGAATAGGGGTGTTTTTTTGTAGTTCTTTGAATCACGAAGATGCGTTTTACGCCGGTGTAGCTCAGCTGGCCAGAGCAGCTGATTTGTAATCAGCTGGTCGGGGGTTCGAATCCCTCCACCGGCTCCAATGGGGAGATACTCAAGCGGCCAACGAGGACAGACTGTAAATCTGTTGGTGTACACCTTCACAGGTTCGAATCCTGTTCTCCCCACTATGTTGGGTATTAAGTGGGAAAGCAATGTAGGTTGCTTTCAAAAAAGCGGGAGTAGCTCAGTTGGTAGAGCATTAGCCTTCCAAGCTAAATGTCGCGAGTTCGAGCCTCGTCTCCCGCTCTACTTCCCACAAGCCGTTGTAGCTCAGGGGTAGAGCACTTCCTTGGTAAGGAAGAGGTCACGGGTTCAATTCCCGTCAACGGCTCTACTTATTTAGGAGTATAGAAAGAAGTTTTATTAGGCCGCAGTTCGTGATGATTAGAAATACAGAAACCAACAAGGCTATTAATAACAAGCGATAAACAACACAAAAAAAACAACCGAAAATGGCTAAAGAATCATTTGACCGTTCCAAACCCCACGTGAATATTGGAACAATTGGTCACGTAGACCACGGTAAAACTACGTTGACTGCTGCCATCACAACTGTATTGGCAAATGAGGGATTGGCTGAAAAGCGCGATTTCTCATCTATCGACAACGCTCCTGAAGAAAAAGAGCGTGGTATTACCATTAACACTGCACACGTTGAGTATGCAACTGCTAACCGTCACTACGCTCACGTTGACTGTCCAGGTCACGCTGACTACGTTAAGAACATGGTTACAGGTGCTGCGCAAATGGATGGTGCTATCCTTGTGGTAGCAGCTACAGACGGACCGATGCCACAAACTCGTGAGCACATCCTTTTAGGTCGTCAGGTAGGTGTTCCACGTATTGTAGTTTTCATGAACAAAGTTGACATGGTTGACGATGCTGAGTTGTTAGACTTAGTAGAGATGGAAATCCGTGAATTACTTTCGTTCTATGAGTACGATGGAGACAACACGCCAATCATTCGTGGATCTGCATTGGGAGCTTTAAATGGCGAACCAAAGTGGGTTGACACAGTAAAAGAATTGATGGCAGCTGTAGATAACTGGATTCCAATTCCTCCACGTGAGACAGATAAGCCTTTCTTGATGTCAGTTGAAGACGTTTTCACTATCACTGGTCGTGGAACTGTAGCAACTGGTCGTATTGAGCGTGGTGTTATCAACACCGGTAACGAGGTTGATATCATTGGTTTCAACGAAGAGAAATTGAAGTCAACATGTACTGGGGTTGAGATGTTCCGTAAGATTCTTGACCGTGGTGAAGCTGGTGACAACGTAGGATTATTGTTACGTGGTATTGAGAAGAGTGATATCCGTCGTGGTATGGTTATCTGTGCTCCTGGCTCAATCAACCCTCACACTGAATTCAAAGCTGAGATTTACGTTTTGAAGAAAGAGGAAGGTGGACGTCACACTCCATTCCACAACAAGTACCGTCCACAGTTCTACTTCCGTACAACTGACGTGACTGGAGAAATTAACTTAGATGCAGGTCGTGAAATGGTATTACCAGGTGACAACGTGTCTATCCAAGTTAAATTGATTGCTCCTATCGCAATGGACAGAGGTCTTCGTTTCGCTATCCGCGAAGGTGGACGTACTGTAGGTGCTGGTCAGGTTACTGAGATTATTAAGTAATCATTATAATCAAACAGTGGAGGCGGAAACTGCAAAGTTTCTGTCTTCACTTTTGATGTTTTAAGACAAGACACAAATTACGGGCATAGTTCAATGGTAGAATAGCGGTCTCCAAAACCGTTGATCTTGGTTCGAATCCAGGTGCCCGTGCAAAAAAGAAGTTATGGCAGGATTTATTACATATCTCAAAGAATCATATGACGAGTTGATTAACCGGGTTACCTGGCCAACTTGGAAGGAATTGCAAGAGAGTACAGTATTGGTATTCATTTCTGTTCTAGTATTAGGACTAGTCATTTTCGCAATGGATTTTGCATTTGGAAAGGGACTATTGAAGTGGATTTACGATTTTATTGCCTAACTTTTTAAAGAAGAGATCCATGAGCGATATTGAAAAAAAGTGGTACGTTGTTCGTGCCATCAGCGGGAAAGAAAAGAAGGTTAAGGAATTTATTGAAAGTGAAATTAAAGCGCGAGGGTTACAGGATTATGTAAGTCAAGTGCTTATTCCTACTGAAAAAGTTTTTCAAATTCGCAATGGAAAGAAGATCAGTAAGGAACGCAGTTACCTTCCAGGCTATGTCTTGATTGAGGCTAGTTTAATTGGTGAGGTTCCGCATATTATTCGTAATGTAACGAATGTGATTGGCTTTTTGGGTGCAGAGAAAAAGGGTGAACCTATTCCTTTGCGTTTATCGGAGGTTAATCGCATTTTAGGAAAAGTAGATGAGTTAGCTGAAACCGGAGAGGAATTGCATATTCCATTCGTAATTGGCGAGAGTGTGAAAGTGATAGATGGTCCATTCAACAACTTCAGTGCAATCATTGAAGAGATTAACGAGGAGAAGAAGAAATTGGTAGTAAGCGTTAAGATCTTCGGAAGAAAGACTCCTGTTGAGTTGAGTTACATGCAAGTAGAAAAAGAATAAACGCGTTCGTGGTGTTCAATGTAATCATTAAGGTTACGCTTCGCTTCCCGTTGAGCACCGCAACAATTAAAATAAATAAATAATATGGCGAAAGAAGTAGCTGGATTCGTTAAGCTGCAAATTAAAGGAGGCGCCGCTAACCCTGCACCACCAGTAGGACCTGCATTAGGTTCGAAAGGGGTAAACATCATGGAGTTCTGTAAGCAGTTCAATGCTAGAACCCAAGATAAAGCGGGTAAAGTGTGCCCCGTTTTAATTACAGTCTACAAAGACAAGTCGTTTGACTTCGTAATTAAAACTGCTCCTGCCGCTGTTCAACTTTTAGATGCTGCAAAAGCCAAGAATGGTGCTGCAGAGCCTAATCGTAAGAAAGTGGGAAGCGTAACTTGGGAACAAGTTCGCGCAATTGCAGAAGACAAAATGCCTGACTTAAATTGTTTTACTGTGGAATCTGCGATGAGCATGGTTGCTGGTACTGCAAGAAGTATGGGTATTCAAGTAACCGGTGATCGCCCTTTTTAATCTAGAGGTAAAAAAGCAATGGGAACCCTCAGTAAAAAAATGAAAGCAGCTGTAGCGGCTTATGACAACACAAAGTCGTATACCCTATCAGATGCTGCGTCAATTCTAAAGAAGATTACTTCTACTAAATTCGACGCCTCTGTGGATCTTGCCGTTCGCCTCGGAGTAGACCCTAAGAAATCAAACCAAATGGTTCGTGGCACTGTATCACTTCCTCACGGAACTGGTAAAGATGTACGCGTATTAGTTTTATGTACTCCTGACAAGGAAGCTGAAGCTAAGGCTGCTGGAGCAGACCATGTGGGTCTTACGGAATACATCGACAAGATTAAAAACGGTTGGACCGATGTTGATGTTATTATTACCACTCCTAGCGTTATGGGACAGGTTGGTGCTTTAGGACGTATTCTCGGACCACGAGGATTAATGCCTAACCCAAAAACTGGAACTGTGACGATGGAAGTTGGAAAAGCTGTTACAGAAAAGAAGGCTGGAAACATTGATTTCAAAGTTGACAAAGCAGGTATCGTTCACGCAAGCATTGGCCGAGTTTCTTTCGGTCCTGATCAACTTGCAGAAAACGCTGCAGAGCTTATTTCAACCTTGATTAAAATTAAGCCATCTGCTGCAAAGGGTACATACTTGAAGAGCATTTATCTTTCAAGCACAATGAGCCCAAGTGTACAAATTGAAACCAAATCAGTGAGCTAATCGCTGGTAAAATCGGATAGCACTTTATGACTAAAGATCAAAAGAACGCAGAAATTGCCGAGTTAGTTGAAATGCTGAGCGATGCTCCCATTTTATACATTGCTGACACGGCTTCCTTGAATGCCGAGCTTACCAGCAACTTTCGACGCGAATGCTTTAAGCAAAACATTAAAATGCGTGTTGTAAAAAACACCCTTTTAAAGAAAGCTATGGAGCGCATCGAAGGTGTTGACTACTCTCCGTTATTCCCTGCCCTAAAAGGCAATTCAGCGGTAATGACAGCAGCAGTAGCCAATGTGCCAGCTCGCTTAATTAAGGATTTCAGAAAAACAGGTGATAAGCCAGCTCTTAAAGGAGCCCTTATCAGAGAAGAATGTTACCTTGGTGATAACATGCTTGATACGCTTGTTGCTCTTAAGAGCAAGGAAGAGCTTATCGGCGATATCATCGGAATGTTGCAAGCTCCTGCAAGAAATATTATTTCTGCATTGCAAAACAACGCCGAGAAAAAAGGAGACGCTTCCGCAGCGCAAGAGGAACAGAGCGCTTAATCTTTCCAAAAAAAAATTAGAAACTTTTAAAATCAAATAAAATGGCAGATTTAAAAGCAATGGCAGAGAGCCTCGTTAATCTTACCGTGAAGGAAGTTAACGAACTAGCCACCATTTTAAAGGACGAATATGGAATTGAGCCAGCTGCTGCTGCAGTTGTAATGGCTGGACCAGGCGCTGGTGCTGGTGCTGGTGCTGAAGAAAAGACTGCATTCGATGTAGTTCTTACTGAAGCAGGCGCTAACAAATTAGCAATCGTTAAATTGGTGAAAGATCTTACTGGTCTTGGCTTGAAAGAAGCTAAAGACGTAGTAGATAAAGCTCCATCTCCTCTTAAGTCAGGTGTTACGAAAGACGAAGCAAACGCTTTGAAAACACAACTTGAAGAAGCAGGAGCGAAAGTTGAGATCAAATAAGATTACAACCCCTCTTCATAGTTTAGGTCTATCATTACGATAGGCCTAAACTTGTTTTATTTCTTTCGACAATTTGACGGTAAATTGTCAGCTGTATTCGGAATATAAACTTAAAACGAAAAACTTTGGCAACGCTAAAGAAAACCAACGACAGAGTTAACTACTCTTCGACCAAGAGCTTTTACGACTACCCCGATTTCCTAGAAATCCAACTTCAGTCGTTCAAAGAGTTTTTCCAACTCGAAACAAACCCTGAAAACAGAAACTCAGAAGGTCTTTTCAAGGTATTCGCCGAGAACTTCCCCATTACTGATACACGTAACCAATTCGTGTTGGAGTTCTTAGATTACTTTATTGATCCTCCAAGATATACCATTGAAGAGTGTATTGAGCGCGGTCTTACCTACAGCGTTCCACTCAAAGCCAAATTAAAACTTTACTGTACTGACCCTGAGCACGAAGATTTCGAAACCATCGTGCAAGACGTGTATTTGGGAACAATCCCTTACATGACCCCTCAAGGTTCATTCGTAATCAACGGTGCTGAACGTGTTATTGTATCTCAGTTACACCGTTCACCTGGTGTGTTCTTCGGTCAAAGCCGTCACGCTAATGGTACCAAGTTGTATAGCGCTCGTATCATTCCTTTCAAGGGTTCTTGGATTGAATTTGCGACCGACATCAACAACGCGATGTATGCTTACATCGATCGTAAAAAGAAATTACCTGTTACTACCCTACTCCGTGCAATCGGATACGAAAGTGACCGCGAAATCTTAGAAATTTTCAATCTTGCAGAAGAAGTGAAAGTATCTAAAGCCGGCCTTTCTCGTGTGGTTGGTCGCAGACTTGCTGCTCGTGTATTGAAAGTATGGATTGAAGACTTCGTTGACGAGGATACTTCAGAAGTAGTTTCTATCGAGCGTAACGAAATGATCTTAGATCGCGATACCATTTTGGAAGAGCATCACATTGATCTTATCGTTGAAAGCGGAACCAAAGTGGTGGTTCTTCACAAAGAAGAATCGAATTCTGCCGATTTCACTTTGATTCACAACACCCTTCAGAAAGATACAACCAACTCTGAAAAAGAAGCGGTTGAATATATCTACCGTCATTTGCGTAACGCTGAACCACCAGATTTGGAAACAGCTCGTGGCGTAATTGAAAAATTGTTCTTCTCTGAACAACGTTACGATTTAGGTGAAGTAGGTCGTTTCCGTATCAATCGTAAATTAGGATTGGACGTGTCTTCAGACCAACGTACCCTAACACGTGAAGATATCATTAGCATCATTCGTTACTTGATTGAATTGGTTAATTCGAAAGCGGATGTGGATGATATTGACCACTTGTCAAATCGTCGCGTTAGAACAGTTGGTGAACAATTGTACAATCAATTTGCAGTAGGATTAACGCGTATGGCTCGTACCATTCGTGAGCGTATGAACGTTCGCGATAACGAGGTCTTCACTCCTATTGACTTGATTAACGCGAAAACGTTAAGCTCGGTTATCAACTCGTTCTTCGGAACCAACCAGCTTTCTCAGTTCATGGATCAAACGAACCCACTTTCTGAAGTGACCCACAAGCGCCGTATGTCGGCTCTTGGTCCAGGCGGTCTTTCTCGTGAACGTGCAGGTTTCGAGGTTCGTGACGTACACTACACCCACTACGGTCGTTTGTGTACCATTGAAACGCCTGAAGGTCCAAACATTGGTCTTATCTCGTCACTTTGTGTGTACGCGAAAATCAATAAGCTTGGATTCATTGAAACACCTTACCGCAAGGTGGAAAACGGTAAAGCCGTTTTAAATAATAGCGGTGTAGTTTATTTAACTGCTGAAGACGAAGATTCACGCGTAATTGCACAAGCAAATGCGGAAGTAGATGCTCAAGGTAATTTCCTTACATCAACCGTAAAAGCTCGTTTAGAAGGTGACTTCCCAGTAATTGCTCCAACCGAGTTGAGTTACATGGACGTTGCTCCTAACCAGATTGCATCTATTGCGGCTTCGTTAATTCCTTTCCTTGAGCACGATGACGCCAACCGTGCGTTGATGGGATCGAACATGATGCGTCAGGCTGTACCTCTTTTGGTACCTGAAGCGCCAATCGTAGGAACTGGTCTTGAGGGACAAGTTGCGAAAGATTCTCGTGTTCTTCTTACTGCTGAAGGTGATGGTGTAGTTGAGTACGTAGATAGCAACGAAATTCGTATTAAATACAAGCGTAACGACGACGATGAAATCGTTAGCTTCGACAGCGCTACTAAGTCATACGATATCCGTAAATTCGGTAAAACCAACCAAAGCATGTGCGTGAACCTTCGTCCGATGGTTCAAAAAGGTGATAAGGTTACCGAAGGACAAATCATGGTTGAAGGATACGCAACACGCAACGGTGAATTAGCACTTGGACGTAACTTGAAAGTGGCATTCATGCCATGGAAAGGGTACAACTTCGAGGATGCTATCGTTATTTCTGAGCGTGTTGTACGTGAAGACTGGTTTACTTCGATTCATATCGATGAATACACCACTGAAGTGCGTGATACAAAACGTGGAGTGGAAGAATTGACTTCTGATATTCCAAACATTTCTGAAGAGGCTACCAAAGACTTGGATGAAAACGGTATCATTCGCGTGGGTGCTGAAGTAAAAGAAGGCGATATTCTTATTGGTAAGATCACTCCGAAAGGGGAAACTGATCCAACACCAGAAGAAAAACTTCTTCGTGCTATCTTCGGTGAGCGTGCAGGTGATGTGAAAGATGCATCATTGAAAGTTCCACCATCAGCAACCGGTGTTGTTATTGACAAGAAATTATTCAGCAGAACAGTTAAAGAGAAAAAAGCGAAGAACAGCGCTGATAAAGCGGTAATCGAGCAATTGGATCGTGAGCACGACAAAGAAGTTGCTGAATTGAAAAAAGTATTGGTTGATAAGCTTCTTGCTATCGTTAAAGACCAAACTTGTCAAGGTGTATTCAACTATTTCAAAGAAGAACAAGTTAAGAAAGGAACCAAGTTCAATGCGAAAGCGCTTTCTACCATTGACTACAGTGTAGTTAATACAGATACTTGGACAAAAGATGAAGCAACTAACCAGTTGATTCGTCGTTGCGTTCACAACTTCAACTTGAAGTACAATGAATTATTGGGTGCATACAAGCGTATGAAATTCCAATTGACTGTTGGTGATGAACTACCAGCAGGTATTGTGAAATTAGCTAAGGTTTATATTGCTCAGAAGCGTAAGCTTCGTGTGGGTGATAAGATGGCAGGTCGTCACGGTAACAAGGGTATTGTTGCACGTATCGTTCGCGATGAAGACATGCCATTCTTAGAAGATGGAACACCAGTAGATATCGTATTGAATCCACTAGGGGTACCATCTCGTATGAACCTTGGTCAGATTTACGAAACCATCTTAGGATGGGCTGGACAAAAAACGAAGAAGCGTTTCGCTACTCCGATTTTCGACGGTGCTTCTGTAGATGATATTATTCGTGAAACTGCTGATGCAGGTGTTCCTCACTTTGGTGTGACGTACTTGTACGATGGTGGAACTGGAGAGCGTTTCGAGCAACCAGCAACTGTAGGGGTCATTTATATGATTAAATTGAGCCACATGGTTGATGATAAGATGCACGCACGTTCTATCGGTCCATACTCGTTGATTACTCAACAACCATTAGGTGGTAAGGCACAATTCGGAGGTCAGCGTTTTGGTGAGATGGAGGTTTGGGCGTTAGAAGCATACGGTGCTGCTAACATCCTTCAAGAAATCTTGACCGTGAAATCTGACGACGTTATTGGTCGTGCGAAATCATACGAATCGATTGTTAAAGGTGATGCAATGCCAACACCAGGAATCCCTGAGTCATTCAACGTATTGTTGCATGAATTAAGAGGTCTTGGTCTAAGTATTACATTAAACCAGAACTAATCGTAAGTTAAAGAAAACAGTAAAGAACTCAATCTGCATAAAATGCTTCAAGCAAAAAAAGTAGCAAAACCAACTAGTGATTTTAGATCAATCACTATTTCATTAGCTTCACCTGAAGAGATCTTAGAGCGATCTTCAGGCGAGGTATTGAAGCCAGAAACTATCAACTATCGTACGTACAAACCCGAGCGTGAAGGTCTTTTCTGTGAAAAGATTTTCGGTCCGGTAAAAGACTACGAATGTCATTGCGGAAAGTACAAGCGTATTCGTTATAAGGGTATTGTTTGTGACCGTTGTGGTGTTGAAGTAACTGAAAAGAAAGTTCGTCGTGAGCGTATGGGTCACATCAGTTTGACTGTACCTGTTGCACACATTTGGTATTTCCGTTCATTGCCAAATAAAATTGGTTATTTGTTAGGAATGCCATCGAAGAAATTAGATCAAATCATTTACTACGAGCGTTACGTAGTTATCAATCCAGGTCCTGTGACCGATGCGGAAGGTGGTGCGTTAGAGCCAGGACACTTCTTAACAGAAGAAGAATACTTGGATATCTTAGATCAACTTCCACGTGAGAATCAATTCTTGGATGATAAGGATCCAAACAAATTCGTTGCGAAAATGGGTGCTGAAGCACTTCATGATTTGTTGTCGAATTTAGATTTAGACGCGTTATCGTATGAATTGCGTGATAAGGCAAACCGTGAGACTTCACAACAACGTAAAAACGAAGCGTTAAAGCGCTTGAGTGTTGTTGAAAGCTTCCGTGATGCGAACACCCGTGTGGTTAACCGTCCAGAATGGATGATTACCCGTGTTGTTCCTGTTATTCCACCTGAACTACGTCCGTTAGTTCCATTGGATGGTGGTCGTTTCGCTACATCAGACTTAAATGACTTATACCGTCGTGTTATTATCCGTAACAACCGTTTGAAGCGTTTGTTAGAGATTAAAGCACCAGATGTAATCTTACGTAACGAGAAGCGTATGCTTCAAGAAGCGGTAGATTCATTGTTCGACAATAGCCGTAAATCTTCAGCTGTTAAGACAGAAAGCAACCGTCCGCTTAAATCACTTTCAGATTCATTGAAAGGTAAGCAAGGACGTTTCCGTCAGAACTTGTTGGGTAAGCGTGTTGACTATTCAGCTCGTTCGGTAATTGTTGTAGGTCCTGAATTGAAACTTCACGAGTGTGGTCTTCCAAAAGACATGGCTGCTGAGTTATTCAAGCCATTTATCATTCGTAAGATGATTGAGCGTGGTATCGTAAAAACAGTTAAATCAGCGAAGAAAATCGTTGACAAAAAAGAGGCTGTTGTTTGGGATATCTTAGAAAACGTATTGAAAGGTCATCCGGTTTTATTAAACCGTGCTCCTACCCTTCACCGTTTGGGTATTCAATCATTCCAACCAAAATTAATTGAAGGAAAAGCAATTCAATTGCACCCGTTAGTGTGTACGGCGTTCAACGCTGACTTTGACGGTGACCAAATGGCTGTTCACGTTCCACTTGGACCAGCAGCAATTTTGGAAGCCCAATTGTTAATGCTTGCTTCTCACAATATCTTGAACCCTGCTAACGGTGCACCTATTACGGTTCCATCGCAAGACATGGTACTTGGTCTTTACTACATTACTAAAGGCCGTCAAGGTACAGAAGAGAATCCATGTCGTGGCGAAGGCAAAACCTACTATTCTAAAGAAGAGGTTATTATTGCATTCAACGAAAAACAATTAGACTTACACGCTCACATCAAAGTACGTTGGTACGATATGAATGGCGATGCAAGTATTATTGAGACGACAACTGGACGTGTATTATTCAATGCGATTGTTCCGGAAGAAGTTGGATTCATCAATCAATTGCTTACTAAGAAAGCGTTGCGTGATATCATCGGTAACATTTTGAAAACCGTGGGTATTGCTCGTGCAGCGAAGTTCTTAGATGACATGAAAGACTTAGGTTACTACTGGGCGTTCAAAGGAGGATTATCCTTCAAGATGACCGACGTAGTTGTTCCTAACGAAAAAGATAAATTAGTAAATGAGGCATCAGCTAAAGTTGCAGAAGTATTCGAAAACTACAGCATGGGTCTTATCACTAACAACGAACGTTACAACCAAATCATTGACATTTGGACAAACACGAACTCGCGTTTGACCAATATCTTAATGGATCGTTTGAAATCAGACCAACAAGGCTTCAACAGCATCTACATGATGTATGATTCTGGAGCTCGTGGATCTAAAGAACAGATTCGTCAGTTGGCTGGTATGCGTGGATTGATGGCGAAACCACAAAAGAACGCTGCATCAGGTGGACAAGACATGATTGAGAATCCGATCTTGGCAAACTTCAAAGAAGGATTGTCGATTTTAGAGTACTTCATCTCTACCCACGGTGCTCGTAAAGGTCTTGCCGATACCGCGTTGAAAACGGCGGATGCGGGTTACTTAACTCGTCGTTTGGTTGACGTTGCACAAGACGTTATCATTAATGAAGTGGATTGCGGAACCATGCGTGGTTTGAACACCACTGCTTTGAAGAAAGCAGATGAGGTTGTTGAAAGCTTGCGTGACCGTATCTTAGGTAGAACTTCAGTTCACGATGTTGCTCATCCGGAAACAGGCGAGTTATTGGTTGAATCTGGACAAGAAATTTCTGAAGAAATTGCAGATGCTATTGAAGCTGCAGGAATTGAAGAAGTAGAAATTCGTTCTGTATTGACTTGCGAAAGCAAGCGCGGTGTATGTGCGAAGTGCTACGGACGCGACCTTGCTACAGCGCGTTTGGTACAAGAAGGATTGGCTGTTGGAGTTATTGCTGCACAGTCTATCGGTGAGCCTGGTACTCAGCTTACCCTTCGTACCTTCCACACGGGTGGTGCTGCATCTGGTTCTGCTATTGACAATGACATCAAAGCGAAATATTCTGGGGTTGTTGAAATCGAAGATTTACGTACCGTAGAACGCAACGATAGCAATGGTAAATCTACCATCGTTGTATCGCGTTCAGCTGAATTGAAAATCAACGACGAGAAAACAGGAAGCACGTTGAATACCTTCAACTTACCATACGGAGCAATTCTTATGGTGAAGACTGGAGATATCATTAAGAAGAACGATGTTATCTGTGAATTCGACCCATTCAACAGTGTTATCATTACAGAAGAAGAAGGAACAATTCGTTTCGACGCAGTAGAAGAAGGTATTACTTTCAAAACTGAAGTCGATGAACAAACCGGTTTCTCTGAGAAGATTATTGTTGAAACGAAAGACAAAAAGAAAAACCCAAGTATCGAAATCGTTCGTGGTGGTGAAGTGGTGAAAGTTTACTCATTACCAGTAGGCGCTCACTTGAACATTGAAGACGGAACGAAAGTAGCGAAAGGTTCAATCTTAGTTAAGATCCCACGTCAAGCTGGTCGTGGTGGTGATATCACCGGTGGTCTTCCACGTGTAACTGAGTTGTTCGAAGCTCGTAATCCTTCTAACCCTGCTATTGTTGCAGAGATTGATGGTATTGTTGAGTACGGCAAAATCAAACGTGGTAACCGCGAGATTATCTTACGTTCAAGAACAGGTGAAGAGAAGAAATACTTAATCAACTTGGCAAAACACATCCTTGTACAGGACGGAGACTTCGTACGTGCAGGTATGCAATTGTCTGACGGAGCTATTTCTCCTGGAGATATCTTAGATATCCAAGGTCCAACAGCCGTTCAAGAATACTTAGTAAACGAAATCCAAGAGGTTTACCGTTTACAAGGTGTAAAAATCAACGACAAGCACTTTGAAGTTATCGTACGTCAAATGATGCGTAAAGTTGAAATTCTTGACGCTGGTGATACTCGTTTCTTACAAGGAAGCACCGTTGACAAAACTGAATTCATTGACGAAAACGACTTGTTATTCGACAAGGTGGTAGTTACAGAAGCAGGTGACTCTGAGAAGTTCTTACCTGGTCAGGTTATTACTGCTCTTCAATTCAGAACTGAGAATTCAGAATTAAAGCGTAAAGACAGAAAAGAAATGGAAAGCCGCGAAGCAATCTCTGCTACTGCTCGTCCAATTCTTCAGGGTATTACCCGTGCTTCTTTACAAACTGATTCTTGGATTTCAGCTGCATCGTTCCAAGAAACTACCAAAGTATTGAACGAAGCTGCTGTTCAAGGTAAAACAGATTACTTGAACGGATTGAAAGAGAACGTTATCGTAGGTCACCCAATCCCTGCTGGATCTGGTATCCGTCGATTCCAAAAAATGGTTGTAGGTAACAGCGAAGACTTAGTGAACATCATGGCTAAGCGCGCTCAAACCACCACAACAACTGAAGAAGCCTAATTGAATTCTTCCTCATATTGAAAAAGGCCGCTAATGCGGCCTTTTTCTTTGTTCAACATAGGATACTTGATTTAGTAGAAGAAGTAGCTTTTAACGGATTTCCAGCTACAAAAAAAAAGGGAGAGCAAGCTCTCCCCTTTTCCTTTAACTCAAAGTATTATTTCACGAATGAACCCGTGTGGATGGTTCCATTGGCTTCCACGACACGGATAAGATAAAATCCGTTAGCCAATTCTGAAGTAGCTAGCGTATGTTGAAACGCTGCATTACCCACCAGGACGTTTGATGACGACACCAAGACACCTTGGGTAGTGTAACACTCAATGCGGGCATTGCCTAAAGCAGCTGCGTCGAAACGAATAACCGCGTTGTCTGTAACAGGGTTTGGATAAATCACTGCAGCGGTTGCTGTTGCAGTAAGTTCAGAAACACTGTTTGCAATAGGCATAGTTGACACAATGTTCAAGGTAAATCCTGGAGTTTGGATTCCGCCTGGATTAACTGTACCGTCAGCATTCACGGTGAATGTAACACAGTCAGTAGCTGTACATCCATCGCCATAGGTTAAGGTTGTACAAACCGTGTAGGTGCCCACTTCGTTGTATGTATACGTTGGGAAGATAGACGTGCTAGTGCTTCCATCACCGAAATCCCAAATAGCTGATTCAATGCTTACCCCGTTACCATTCATGCCAGGCATGTATATGATTACTTCAAAGGGTGAGGTAATTAATGAATCGGGGAACAAATACAAGTCTAAATTACAACCAGTATTTACGCAACCTTCGTCAATAGTACCTTCGCAGTTGTTGTCGATACCATCGCACACTTCTATTGCGCCAGGATTAACGCTCGGATTGTTATCATCGCAATCTAAGAAACCACTAAATCCGTCTGCATCATTATCTACAGTATTTACCCCGAAATCGATAGTAAGAGTTGTAACAGTGCCCGGAAC
>Ga0172367_10000221_pt1 | contig 87067 bp, 76 predicted proteins | sample Lak10m_FD_114542 | JGI IMG/M metagenome (GOLD analysis project Ga0172367, IMG submission 114542) | Freshwater microbial communities from Kabuno Bay, South-Kivu, Congo - kab_022012_10m | ecosystem: Environmental > Aquatic > Freshwater > Lake | place: Democratic Republic of the Congo: South-Kivu... | reverse complement strand
GATTATCAATTCCCTCGGCAAAACCGGCGAAGCGTTTTTAATCGACGACAGGATTTTCCAAGCCGCGGAAATCGGAAGAATTCATGCAAAGGCAGCCTGATTTTTGGCGAAGGTATTGGAAGACGCCAGCCGCGAGGATCATCCAGGAAGGTCTCCAGGGTCTGGCCAGGTCGAGGCGCAGCGATTGGCCGCGCAACAGAATATGCGTGAAGATCAACAAATACGCGAGCGAGTAGGTCATCCAGGTGGGCGCCTCTCCCCGCAGGCCGATCAACGTATAGGACATCGCCATGACGAAACCGCCGCCACACCAGAGGTTGATCGCGGCCGATCGATGCCTGGCCAGGACAATCCAGGTGATGCCTGGCATCAGTGAGGCAGCCATGCTCACCATCAGGAAAGCCGTTGGGGTATCAAAAAGGGTCAAGCCTATACTCCGGCTATTTGAAGGGGGGCGGGCGTTCCTTTGCTCACGGTCACCCCGGATTCAGAGGGGAATCCATACGGGTCAAGTTTCCCCCCATGGCCATGGGGGTGTAAAGAAACCCATGGCGGTCGATGCACCGTCCGGCCATTCCGGTCATGCCGGGCGGTCACTTCAACAAGCAAGTGGGTTCCATGTGGAATCAAGTGGGCAGGCGATGAGTCCGGCCTTTTTTCTGTTCGTCCCAAGTCTGTCAAAGGATGAAGCCAAAAAACGGACGTTGAGCGATTCAAAATTCCGTTCAGGGCGAACATATTGACTGTCGACTGGGGAGAACATGCTTGGAAGGACACCGATCGAAGGACTCGTTCAGGGACCCACGGACTCATGGAGCGCCCAATCCCGCAATGCCGCCACGGCTTTTTCGATGAGCGCGGGGAACTGCCTGAACGCCCCGGCGGCATCGCCGGTGGGGGTTGTCATGGCAAAGCGAAAATCCCGCTCGGGGACCGGGGCGCCGACCGCTACTGGCCCAAGGCCGGCATGAAATTGCATCACTACACGTGAAATGCCTGGGCGGTCGAACACCTGTTCGAAGTTCCGCAGGCTGACCGTCAAACGGCGGGGGCCACCGCGCGGGCCGGCGTTGAGCCGGTTCGCCAACAGCACCGGAGGCGGGGCGATCCAGCTATCCCGGGTATAGGAGCGGATTTCGGTCGGGTTCGCGTAAAGCAGCCGATAGTGCAGGGCGGAATCCTGTAGCCATTCCGGCGCCGTCACCTCGGCTTCCGACCAGGGCAAGGGTGAGGCCTCGGCCCGCATGGGGCCAAAATCATGCCGGGCGGGTAGGGGCGGCGGTTCCGGGAGGAGGCTGCATCCCGTGGAGAAAAACAGCGCCAGAATGGCGGCCGCTACAAGTTGTGATCCCGATCTCATCGAGGCTCCTGGAATCCTGGTTCGCCCGGTCCTGGCACCGAGGGTTTCTGGCCGCGCAGGAGCCATTGCGGATCCCGTTCGACCCTGGAAGAGAGTTTGCGAAAATCGGCGGCGGCTTCCCTGAGTTCCCGAATGAGCCGTTGCAACTCGGGAAGATGCTCCGCGCTCAGGGTGTGGGCCATGGTTTTGCCTCCCGCCATCAATTCCTCCGCGCTCGTGGCGAGGTTACCCACCCGCTCCGAGGTCTCCCGCACCGACCGAGCCGCCGCGGCGTGCTCGGCCAGGGCAGTATGCAGCTTCTGGTCAGCCGCCGGCAGTCGGTTCAGTTCCGCGCCGATACGTTGTTCCAGCGCCACGAACTCGCTCACCGCCTTGCCCAGCGTCAGGAGGATATCACGCACCTGACGCTGATTACCCTCGTCCAGCAGGCGGTTCAGGCCTTGCGTCAATTCCGCCAGTTCGTTCAGTATATCGCCGCCGGTGGTCGTCAGCTTGTCCATCAGGGAGGGCTTGATGACGATGCGGGCGGGGTGCAGCGGGTCCGTGGCCAAGGGGGCGGGGTCCTCGGCCGTGTCGCCCAATTCCACCTGGGCGATGCCGGTCAGCGGCTGCACGCGCAAGGTGGCGAAGGTGCCGCGAGTGATGGGCAAGCCCTTGTCCAGCTCGATTCTGACCATGATGGTGCGCATGTCGCTTGGGTCGAAGCCGATCCGGGTCACCTTGCCGGCCTTGACGCCGCGATAGATGACTTCCGACTCCGGATTGAGTCCCGACACGGCGCCCTGGGTCGTGAGTTCATAGATGTCGCGCTCGCGACCGTAATCCCCCAGCAAGAAACCCATGATGACCATCGCCGTGCCGAGCGCCAGCACGAACAGGCCGGTCATGAGGGCGTAGGATTCCTTGATCATTTCAGTTCGGACGTTGAAAAACGCGCTGGGCGCGGTGGCCATGGAAAAACTCCACGGCAAAGGGATGGTCGCAACGGAGCGCATCGTCCAGCGAACCGAAAGACACCAGACGGTGATCCGCCAGCACGCCCACCCGCGTGCAAAGATCGCTCAGGGTATCGAGATCGTGAGTGATCAGGACGATCGTGAAGCCGAGTTCGCGATGGAGTTCGCTCAGGAGACTGACAAACTCCTCGCTCAACACCGGGTCCAGCCCGGAGGTCGGCTCATCCAGAAACAGCACCTCGGGCTCCATGATCAGCGATCTGGCCAGCGCCACCCGTTTGACCATGCCGCCCGACAACTCCGCGGGCATCAGCAGGGCGCTGCCGGCATCGAGCCCCACCATCGACAGTTTCATGGCCACCAGCCGTTCGATCAGCGCTTCGTCCAAGACGCGCAGTTCCCGCAGGGTGAAGGCGATATTGTCATAAACGGTCAATGCGCTGAACAAGGCTCCACCCTGGAACAGTACGCCGCAGCGGTTGCGCAATTCCTGCTGCATCCTGATATCGGCGGCCGCGAGGTCCTGCCCCAGCAATTCCACGCGCCCCAGGCTGGGCGCCTGCAGGCCGATCATTTCGCGCATGAGCACCGTCTTCCCGCAACCGGAAGCCCCGACCAGTCCCAGAATTTCTCCTTGCCCAAGTTGCAGACTGATGTCCTCATGCACGCGCTTGGCGCCGAACCAGGTGGAGACGCCCTCGACGCGGATGACCGTGGCCGCCGTCATTCCAGCCCGACCCCCCGGAACAGGATGGCGAACACCGCATCGACCAGGATCACCAGCGTGATGGCCACCACGACCGAGGTGGTCGTTTCATCCCCCAGACTTTCCGTATTGGGCTGGATACGCAGGCCGAAATGGCAGGCGATCAGCGCGATCGACAGGCCGAACACCACTCCCTTGAGCAGGCCGATCAGCAAGTTGGAAATCGGCACGGCAGCGGGGAGCCGGGAAAAAAACTGATGATAGCCTATACCCAGTTCCAGCTTGGCGGACACCGCCCCGCCTAACAGGGCGATGAGGTCCGTCCAGACGACCAGCAGGGGCAGGGAGACGATCAGGGCGATGACTTTTGGGAGTATCAGCCGCAGGGAGGGGGAAATCCCCATGGCGGCGATGGCGTCCAGTTCCTGGGTCACGCGCATCACGCCGATGCGGGCCGTCATGGCGGAACCGGAACGACCCGCCACGAGAATGGCGGCCAGGAGTGGCCCCAGCTCGCGGATGATGCTGAGTCCCAGGATGTTGATGATGTAGATTTGCGCCCCGAAGGTTTGCAGTTGCAGGGAGGAGAGGTAACTCACCACCACCCCGATCAGGAAACCCACCAACGCGGTGATGCCCAGCGCCCGCCCGCCGGTTTCGTGAATGGTGGCGGAAATTTCCCGCCACGGGGTAACGCCGGGATGCCGCAACAGGTGCAACAGATCCAGCACCAGTTGCCCCAGCAGCACGATCAGATCCAGAAAGTGCCGCCCCACCTTGATGAGGAACCGATTCGCCCGCTGGAGCAACGGCACGATTGGGCGCCGTGCCTGATTGACCGGCGGGAGCTGACGCTGCTCCCAGCGCCTGAAGGCGGATTCGTGCTCGGGTCTGAGGTTGATCCTTGCCGGCAGACGCCGACCCCAGGCCTCCCACAGCAGATAGGCGCCGGCCGTATCCAGGGCGCGCAGCCCGGTGAGATCCCAGGTCCGGTCGATGTGGCGGCGGGTGTTGTCCTTGAAATCGGCGCGAAATTCGCGGGGGGCATTGGCCAGGCCGCGGAGATTCCAGTGCCCCAGCACCTTGACCGTGCCGTCCGAAGCACCCGAACCATAGTCGATCCAAGGGACACAGGCTTCAATGGCAGCAGGTTTGCTTATACGTTTCAACGGCTCACCCTTTACTCGTCATCCCTGCAGGCATCTGCCATAAACCCCTGACCATTCTGTGGGGAATGTTAGCAGATACCGCAGTCCCCCGATGAGTGGGAACCCTGTACGTTGGCTGCTGCGCCGGAAACGCCGGTCCGCCGCAAGCCGGAGAACCGCCTTGCTCCCGGTACCTACAACGGGAAGCGGATTGGACATTGTAGGCCGGAATAAGCCCGTCTAGGCAGGGCCGTGATGTTGGTGACACCGGGGAGGCGGGCGTTTCCGGCGGTGTCCGCAGAGGGCGCTTACTCGCAATGGATTTCTTCCATCCCCGGGGGAGGCGATTGTCCCCATGTCTCTTCGTACCATCCCCGCTGCACGAATCGGCGAAACGAACTATAGGGCCAGTTCATCGGGGAATTCGTCAAACCATGCTTGACGGGGTTGTAATGGATGTAATCGAGATGACGCTGGAAATCCCTTTCATCACGCAGGTAATGCTCGAAAAAGCGCGGTTGCCAAACCATCTTGGACCCATCTTTGCGTGTCTCGGCTGGAACCTGGCGAGAAAAGGCTGTCTTGATCATTTGCCAGCGTATGGAAAAATCGCAGTCATGCTTCGGTAAAGTCCAAATGACATGGATATGATCGGGTAAGACCACCCCCGCCACAGTTTTGAAGGGATGCCGTTGTTGGACTTGGCGAAAGGCACCGCGGAGTTCTTCAACATCCTCGTCATTCGTCAGGAACGGTTGCCGCTCGTAGGTAACGAGGGTGAAAAAGTAGGACCCGCCGGGTATGTAGAGGCGACGGTAAGAACTCAAGGTTGACCTGGAATACGTATTGATCGTTATGGAGAACCCTCCGATGCCATTATACGCAGAGGGGTTCATGCCGGAATGACGGAATAAGCCTGCCCCGGGCGGAGCCGAAGGACCCCTTGGAATCCCTGAGAGAAGAGGTATTTCCAGCGCCGCCGCCCGATTCCGCCGGAAACGCCCGCCCTTCGCGCCCCGTCGACTGCGTTCAGAGCAAGGCTCCGGCGGGCTTATTCCGGCCTACAGGCTTTCACACCGACGCGGTTACGGCCCGAGGATTTGGCCAGATACAGCCCCTCGTCGGCCTGTTCAAACAATGCTTCGAGGCTGTTTGGCGGGTATTGGGCGGTTTCCTGGTCACCGGTTTCGTCCCGCATGACGGGTTTGAGCGCGCCGACGCCGATACTGACCGAAATCACCTCATTGGCGGGTGCTCCGTGGTGGGGTATGGCCAATTCCAGTACCTTGGCGCGGACCCTTTCAGCGGTCCGGACGGCCTGTTCGAGACTGCTATCGGCGAGCAGCACCGCAAACTCCTCACCCCCGTACCGCGCCACGAAATCATCGGCGCGGGTCAGGCTGGCAGCGATGCCCTGGGCGACCCGGCGCAGACAGGTGTCCCCGGCCAGGTGGCCATAGCGGTCGTTGTAATTCTTGAATCGGTCGATATCGATCATCAGTATGGCGATGGAACTGCCATGCCGCAGCGCGCGGCGCCACTCCAGATCAGCCCGTTCATCCAGCGCCCGCCGATTGGCGATGCCGGTGAGTGGATCGGTGCGGACCTGTTGCTCCAGGAGGGTCCGGTAGCGCTCCAGCTCTTCGAGGTTCCTGGAGCGCTCGATGGCGATGGCCGCCAGGTTGGCGGATTGTTCGATCAGCCGGAGGTCCGCCGGCTGGGGACAACCGGGAGCATGCAGGTAGATGGCGAAGGTGCCGAGCACCTTGCCCGTGGCGGAATGTATCGGTTCCGACCAGCAGGCGGCGAGGCAGGCTTTGGCCGCCACTTCCCTGAAGGCGACCCAGTTCGGATGTATCTGGACATCTTCGACAATGACCCTCTGGCCACCCCAGGCAGCCGCGCCGCAGGAGCCCGCCATCGGACCGATCTCGATGCCATGCACCGCCTGGTTATAGAACTCCGGGAGGGAGGGCGCGGCCCCTTACAAGTGTAGGTTTTCCACCCATCAGGCTCCCGCCATGCTAACTGCCAAAGTCGAGCCGTTGATTTCCGGCAAACCAGGCCACCCCTCCGGTCTACCGGGCTTGACGGGCAGAAGCCGGTGGCTCAGCAATGACGCGACAATCAAAGACCACCCATGTTGGAAAACACCGACTATCCGCCAGCGTTTTCCCCGCCGCCGCGCCGTGCCGGGCACCGTTGGAATGTTCAACGGTGTGTCGGCCTGTTCCTCCGCCTCGCCGCCGACGGACAGCAGCCACCAGGTGGCGATGGCAATCGCCATCCACAGCCGCTCCGCCCGCGCCGGGTCGCCCATGCGCGTGTGCTGCCACTGCCAGCCGCCCCGCTTACAGCGTTTGAAGCCCTGCTCGATCCATGCTCTCAAACCGTACCAGCAGGCGTCGGCGTATCCGGGAGGCAGGTCAGTCAACACCAGCCACGGATCCTGATGCCCCTCGCCCCAGTAGGCCAGCAGTGTGCAACCCAATTGCGACTGCCTGCCGTTGAACGCCGTTCCCCGCCCCTGCCAACGATCGCCTGTGGACGGCACAAAACTGGACAACGGCTTCCAATGGAACCAGCCCTCTGGGCGGAACCGGCCCTGCCCATTGACGCGCAGGAACGGATGCCACCCCAGCCCAGTGATGGCCTCGAACAGCCACTTTGCGTACAGGCCACGGTCCGCCAGCACAATCACCGTCCACCCGGCGGGCAGAAGGCCCCTGAACTGTTCCAGCAACGCCTGCCATTCCGGTTTCCAGGCATGCTGTTCACCCGCCTTCAAGACTTTCCAGGCGACCGGCACGGCACAGCCGCGATAGACGACGCTGACGGCCAAGACGACAAAAAGGTCGCCCAAACTGGTCGCATCGATAGCCACGGCCAGTTGCGTCCCCGGCCAACCGTCCAACACCCACGCCAGCCAAGGCGCCCAGCACAGGGTGACATCCAACTCGGCCCGTCGGTCACCGGCCTTCGCACTGGCTTCCCGATAGGTGTCGCGCAGCCTTTCGCGCAGGGTATTGAAGGACCGGCCCATCAACGGTGCCAGCAGATCGGCTACGGCAGTCAGGCTGCATGAACGGGCCAGGATCATGCCGAAGCTCCACAAGGCCAAGCCGACAGCCTGCGGCTTGCTGAGCGGCGGAAAACGAATGACAACCGTGTCAATCCATTGGTTAAGTTCAGGATGGCGAGACATGGCGATACCCCCGGCAAGATGATGTTGTAACACCCATCAATTTACCGCAAGGCACTGTCTCGCCACATATTTTCAAAAACCTACACTTGTGAGCCACCATTACCAGGGCTTCGCGTCTGGCCGGCGCCAGGGCCTCCCGGGCGTCAATCTTGGCGATCAGGAACCAGGTCGCTTCAGGCACCGGCAGGCCGACGGCGAGGACCGGGATGCCGCGATAGTCATTGCCCTCGATCACACCCGAGTTTCCCAGCACGGCCTGGACGGCGGGCGTCTCGATCTCGGTCAGGGAAATCCGCAGGTTCAGCGCGGCGTTTTCCCGATGCCGCAGGTCATTGAGGAACAGGACCGCATCGCCATCCCTCCTGGCCAGCAGGGATTCACCGCTAACGCTAGGGAGGGGCCATGACTGAATCAGGGGGTAGAGGGTCTGGCGGGCGTCGACCAGGAGGAGGACGGCCCCGGCCGGGGCGGAACCCTGGAAGAGCGGGGCGATAATACCCAGGTGAGGGTAGGGGTACTCCGCGCCGGCATGCAGGTCGGACATGACGGTCCCGCGGGTGCGCCAGGCTTCCGCCAAGGCGGCTTGCCCTTCCTCGTCGAGCGTGACTTGCCCGGAACCCAGCGAGGAATACCGGATCGTGCCTTGGGTATCGATCAACAGAAAACCCTCATAGCCGTAATACCGGCTCATGGCATCCAGATAGGTTTTCGCTTCACCCCGTTCCCGTGGCGCGGTTCCATTGGCCAGACAGCGGAGCAGGTCCGTGACGATGGCGGGATTGACCCGGAGCAATTCGGCATCGGCGAGCCGCTCCTTTCGCCAGGTGGTGATTTGCTGAACCTTGAGGCGGGCGATGCTGTTGACTTGATCGTTGATGAGCGTTTTGGCTTGCTGGAGATTGTTTTGGATAATCCAGTATCCACCGATGGGCGCACCCAGGACTAGCAAGGTCAGCGCCAAGCCAGACAATACCTTCTTCATGACCAGATATTCTTTCTATGGGTGAACCGATAGCTCTGGAGCGGGGGGGCGGCTTGCGCCGGTAGGCGGCAAGGATAAAGAGCCCAGGGTTCGGGTCGGGGCCAGGCAGGCGGGACGTAGGCGGCGCGATAGGGGGCCTCTGGGTTGATCTGGCCAACGCAGTCCAGGGTTATGCGGTTGATTGAAGTCTCGGGTATGGGGCGGGCAAGGCGCACTGATATCTTCAGTTCCTGAAGTATATCCCACACGTTAGCCCGGGGCCATTTATCGTATTGAGTTCAAACTCTGGAGCTTCGGTCAACGCGGCGGATATTGGCTGGACCCAAGCGTCCCGGCAATGGCCCTCACCCGCGGATGGCCGGACGGGCCGGATCAAAACATCACTATCACGATGACGAGCACGGCCAGTGGCATGGCCAGGGTCAGCCAGTTCTCCCTGGCCCATGAGCGGCTGCAAAACATGAATTTGTCCCAGGTCTGGAACTTCGCGATGAGCCGCCCGCGAGCCGCGCGATAGCCCAGAACACTCAGGGTCACGAAGGCAAGAAAACCGGTCCAGGCCGTCCACATCTGGGCGGAATGCCCTTCCAGACGCAGGACGTCCTCCAGCAAGTGATCAAACAGCAGTTCGAGCACTTCCGCCAGAAGGATCAAGGCATGCAGCAGAAATCCCAGGATGGCTTGCCAGGAAAACCACATGACCAACACCAGACCGGACAGAAGGAGGGGCGGCGAGAGGACGACTTTCATGTATCTAGGGTTCATCGGTTTCATTCTCGACGGGAGTTCATAAACACCGACTGCTTGTCGCCAAGCGATCGGATTTCAATCGTCATGTGGAGTTCCACCACCTGGTCGGACGGGATACGGAATAAATCCGGCGCCTGTGCCGCGTTTCCGAGCATAAACACAAACAGTTTTTCCCGCCATAGGGCCATGCCGGGACGTGACCCTTGCACATGGCAGGACAAGGCGGGTCGCCGCATTCGACCCGACAACGGGTATGGGCTGATCGGGCAACCGCTCAGGCCTCTGGCGTCGGCGCGGAGTCCGGGCCGACCAGCCGATAACCCACGCCGGATTCGGTCAGCAAAAGACCGGGTTTGGCCGGGTCGGCTTCCAGTTTATGCCGCAATTGGCTGATGTAGATCCGCAGGTAATGCGCGCTCTCGGAATGCGAGGGTCCCCAGACCTCTTTCATCAGTTGCCGGTGGGTCATGACTTTGCCCGAGTTTTTGATCAGGGTCACCAGCAGCCGGTATTGTATCGGTGTCAGATGGATGGTCTTCCCCGCCACCGTGATCATCCTCTTAGCCCCAGATCGATGCCGAGTCTGCCCTGGTCGAAGGTCATCACGGGGTTTGGGTTGTCGCGCCGGATGGCATTCCTGAGCGCCACGCGGATGCGGGCCAGCAATTCGCCGAGGCTGAAAGGCTTGGTGAGGTAATCATCGGCGCCGGCATCCAGCGCCTCGATTTTCTGCGTCTCCTGGCTGCGAGCGGACAGCACGATGATGGGGGTCCGGCTCCAGCCGCGCACCTTGCGTATCAGGTCGACGCCATCCATGTCCGGGAGGCCCAGATCCAGGATGATCAGTTCCGGTTTCCGGGTACGCGCTTCCTGGATGCCGCGCTGACCCGTCTCCGCCTCCTGAACCCTGAAGCCTTGCGTACTCAAGCCCGTGCGTAAAAATGTGCGCATGGGCGGGTCGTCTTCGATGATCAGAATGACGGCGGGGCTCGGGTTCATTCAGCCCCCGGGCCGACCGTACCGTCCGGTTCCACCGCCATGGACGGCGCCTCCGGCATGTGGAGGCAAAAGTTGAATTCGGCTCCGCCGGTGCCGCGATTCCGCGCCTCGATCCAGCCGCCATGCGCCTCGATGATGGCCTTGCAGATGGCCAGGCCCAGTCCCGTTCCGCTCTGGGCTCGCTCGGCATGAGCGCGAAAGAATTTTTCGAAGATCTGCTTCTCCCGGCCCGGGGGGATGCCGGGTCCGCGATCCGCGACGGACACGCTCAGGGTGAAGGGGGTTCGTTCCGCCACGATTTCGATGGGGCTGGCCGCCGGGGTGTAGCGAATCGCGTTCTCGATGAGGTTGACCAGCACCTGTTCGATCAACACGGGATCGACATGGATCATGGCCGGATTTTTGGGTTCGATGGTCAGTTTAATGGTTCGCCCCTCCAGTTGCCGATCCAGGCGGATGAGCACGGTGCCGATGATCTCCTCGATCAGGTACCAGTCCCGGTTCAGTGTCATGGCCCCGGCTTCCAGTTTGGCCATGTCCAGGATGTTGTTGACCAGGAGGGTCATCCGCTGGGCTTCCTCGTGGATGGCCACGGTCAGTTCACGCCGGTCCTGTTCCTGCAACGCCTCGCCATTTTCGGCCAGGGTGCTGGCGGAACCGACGATGGTGGCCAGGGGAGTTCTCAGGTCATGCGAGATCGAGGTCAACAAGGAGTTGCGGAGACGTTCGGTTTCGATTTCGAGCAGAGACGCCTTGGCCTGCTCGGCGAGCCGATGCCGTTGCACGGTCTGGATGACCAGGCCCATCATGGTCTCCAGCAGCTTTTTTTGTTCGGGCAGGAAGAGACGGCGTGGATTGACGGGTTCGATGGCCAGCACGCCGGTGATCTTGCCGGCAAACGTCATCGGATAATAGACGGCCTGGGTGCCCGGCAGCGTGTTGGTGCCCTTGCCCGCCGGTTCTTGATGGTCGTAAGCCCATTGGGCGATACCCAGCGCCGCGCCCCGCAGCGACTCTGGCCCGGCCGGTTCGCCGGGGTACACGATCCGGTCGTCGTCGTTGGCCAGCAGAAGGACATTCCGCCCGCCAAATTCCTTCATGAAATAGCGCACGGCGATCCCCATGCAGTCGCCGATGCTTCGACTCTCCGCCATCTCCTTGCTCAGCAAGTAGAGCATGGTGGCGCGCCGCTCACGATGACCGGCCACCTTGGCCTGATAACGAACATTTTCCATCAAATGGCTGGTGATGACGGCAATGGCCACCATGCCGGCAAAGCTCAGCAGATACTGCACATCGGAGATGGTCAGACTGTAGTACGGCTGGACGAAAAAGAAGTCGAAGGACGCCACGCCCAGGGCGGAGGCCAGAATCGAAGGGCCCTTGCCATAGCGCATGGCGATCAGCACGACGCCCAGCACATAGACGATGACGATGTTGGCGAGATCGAAGCGGGATTCCATGGCATGGGCGATCAGGGAGCATAGCACCGTGACCAGCAGGCTCCACACATAGCCCCGGTAACCGCGCCAATTGAATGGCGTGGGCGGGGATCTCAGGCCCGGCAGGGGTTTTTGCCGGAACAGCGCGCCCTCGGTGGTGGATCGCGGCGGCTCCGCTCCGGTCTGGGTCCCGCTGAGGAGATACACATTGATGTTGTGCGCCTCGCCGATGATGCTGTCCACCACGGATCCCTGGAGCCAGCGTCGCCATCCGCGCCGGCTGGGTTTGCCCATGACGATCTTGGTGATGTTGCGTTCCCGCGCGAGTTCGATGAGGCCGCTGCTGATGTCGGGCGCGGCCAGGGCCATGGTTTCGGCGCCGAGTTCCTCCGCCAGTTTGAGCATCCTGAGCACCGCGTCCCGCTGTTCCGCGGACTGGCGTTCCAGTTCGGGCGTCTCCACGTAGACCACGATCCACTCCGCGCGCAAGGCGGCGGCAAAGCGCTTGCCCGAGCGGATCAGCCGCTCCGCCAAAGGCGTGGGGCCGATGCAGACCAGAACCCGTTCGGCGATCTGCCAGACCTCGCGGATGGCATGGTCTTCGCGGTAGTCCAGCATTTGCGCATCGACCCGCTGGGTCGTCTGGCGCAGGGCCAGTTCCCGCAGGGCTATCAGGTTACCCTTGCGGAAGAAATGCGCTGCCGCCCGCCGAGCCTGATCGGGCAGATAGACCTTGCCTTCCTTGAGCCGATTCAGCAGATCATCCGGGGGCAGGTCGACCAGGCCGATTTCATCCGCCTTCTCGAAAACGGTGTCGGGGATGGTTTCGCGGATACGGATGCCGGCAATGTGCCCGACATCGTCATTCAGGCTTTCGAGGTGTTGCACATTGAGGGTGGTATGAACATCGATGCCCGCTTCCAGCAGTTCCTCGATATCCTGCCAGCGCTTGGGATGGCGCGAGCCCTGGACATTGGTGTGCGCCAGTTCGTCGACCAGGATCAGGGCGGGGCGGCGCTGGAGCGCGGCGTCCAGGTCGAATTCCTGGAGGGTGATGCCACGGTAGTTGATGGGGTGCGAGGGCAGGATTTCCAGGCCCTGCAGGAGGGCGGCGGTTTCGGCGCGTCCGTGCGTTTCCACCCAGCCGACCACGACGTCGACCCCTTCGGCGCGCCGCTCCCGGGCGGCCTCCAGCATGGCATAGGTCTTGCCGACGCCGGCCACGGCCCCGAAGAAAATTTTCAGCCGGCCGCGTTGGGATCTGGCCTCCTCCCGTTCGATTCGGGCCAGCAAGACATCAGGGTCGGGACGGGCATCGCTGGCCATCGTGTTCCATTCTCAGTGTGTCATGGGGAGTGCCGTGTTTACGGGGTCAGTCGCTGGAGCGCCTGCTGGTGGGTCCTCGGGGCACGGCCGCCGCCCGGGTCGCACCCTCTCAGTGTAGGGCATCCAGGGCCAGGTTCAGTGTCAGGACATTGACACGGGGCTCCCCCAGAATGCCCCATTGCCGCCCCTCGGTATGGCTTTCGATCAATTCCCGCAGTCGTTCCGGATGGATGCCACGAGTCCTGGCGACCCGGGGTATCTGATAGGCGGCGCCGCCGGGGCTGATATGGGGATCCAGGCCGGACCCCGATGCCGTGACCAAATCCACGGGAATGGGAGTTCGGGCCTTCTGACGTTCGCCGACATAAGCCTGGATACGCGCGCGGATGGCTTCAATCAATGCCGGGTTCGTCGGTCCCAGATTGGAACCGGAGGAGGCGGCGGCGTTATAGGGAGAGGGGGAGGTCGCCGAGGGCCGGCCCCAGAAGTATTTGGGATCGTCGAAACGCTGACCGATCAAGGCTGACCCGGCCGGTTGTCCCGCCGGGTTCGGAATCAGGCTGCCGTTGGCTTGCACGGGGAACAGAAGCTGACTCAGTCCCGTGACCAGGAGGGGATAGGCCAGACCGGTCACGAGGGTCCACAGGATGAAGAGACGCCAGGCGGGTTTGAATGCGGTTGACATGATGGCTTCCTATACGAGGTTCAGTCCGACCAGCGCCAGATCGATGGCCTTGATGCCGATGAAGGGGACGACCAGCCCGCCGAGACCATAGATCAACAGGTTCGTGCGCAGGAGTTGTTCGGCGCCGACGGGACGATAGCGGATGCCTTTGAGCGCCAGCGGGATCAGGGCAATGATGATCAGCGCGTTGAAGATGACGGCCGACAGGATGGCGCTCGCGGGGGTGGCGAGATGCATCAAATTCAACTGATTGAGCACCGGATAGGTGCCGGCGAACGCGGCGGGGATGATGGCGAAATACTTGGCGACATCGTTGGCGATGCTGAAGGTGGTAAGCGCGCCGCGCGTCATCAGCATCTGTTTGCCGGTTTCGACGATCTCGATCAGCTTGGTGGGGTTGGAGTCGAGATCCACCATGTTGCCCGCTTCCTTGGCCGCCTGGGTGCCGGAGTTCATGGCCACGGCCACATCCGCCTGGGCCAGCGCCGGTGCGTCGTTGGTGCCATCCCCGGTCATGGCCACCAGGCGGCCCTGCCGTTGATGTTCCCGGATTAGTTTCAGTTTCATTTCCGGCGTCGCCTCGGCCAGAAAATCATCCACGCCGGCTTCGGCGGCGATGGCGGCGGCGGTGACGCGGTTATCGCCCGTGATCATGATGGTCTTGATACCCATACCGCGCAGTTCGGCGAAGCGCTCCCTGATTCCGCCCTTCACGATGTCCTTGAGTTCGATGACTCCCAGAAGTTTGGCGCCCTCGGCGACAGCCAGCGGCGTGCTGCCCCGGCGCGCGACCTCGTCGACGAGTGTCTTGATGGTCTCGGGAAAATGGCCGCCTTGCTCGATGACGAATGTCTTGATGGCATCCGCCGCACCCTTGCGAATCCGCCGGGCTTGGCCCAGCGCGCCCCGAGGCGGCAGGTCCACGCCGCTCATCCGGGTTTGCGCGCTGAAGGGCACGAAGTCGGCGTTGAGGGCGCCAACATCACGCTCGCGTATTCCGAATTTATTTTTTGCCAATACGACGATGCTGCGGCCTTCCGGGGTCTCGTCGGTCAGGGAGGCCAGTTGCGCCGCATCCGCCAGTTGCTCTTCGGTGATGCCTGCCATGGGTAGAAAGGCGCTGGCCTGCCGGTTACCCAGGGTGATCGTCCCTGTCTTGTCCAGCAGCAGGACATCGACATCGCCGGCGGCCTCGACCGCGCGGCCAGAGGTGGCGACAACGTTCTGCTGCATCATCCGGCCGATGCCGGCCACGCCGATGGCCGACAACAGTCCGCCTATCGTGGTGGGAATCAGGCAGACCAGTAGCGCTACCAGGACCGTCACGGCGGCGGGTGTGCCGGCGCCGCTGACGGTGACGGCGTAGAGCGAGAAGGGCATCAGCGTGACCGTGGCCATGAGGAAGATCAGGGTCAAGGCCACCAGCAGTATCGTCAGGGCGATTTCGTTCGGCGTCTTCTGACGATTGGCCCCTTCGACCATGGCGATCATGCGGTCGAGGAAGGATTCGCCCGGATTGGCGCTGATCCGAAGGATCAACCAGTCCGACAGGACCCGGGTCCCCCCGGTGACAGAACTGAAATCGCCACCGGATTCGCGGATGACGGGGGCCGACTCGCCCGTGATGGCGCTTTCATCGACCGAGGCGACACCTTCGATCACCTCACCGTCACCGGGAATGTAATCGCCTGCCTCGACCAGCACGATATGGCCTATCCGCAATTGCGAGGCTGCGATATGGCTAATGGCGGCGTCGCGCCGGGGTTCGGCGAGCATTTTTGCGCTGATGTCGCGTTTTGCGCTTTTCAGGGAGGCGGCCTGGGCCTTGCCGCGCCCCTCGGCCACCGCTTCGGCGAAATTCGCGAACAGGACCGTGAACCAGAGCCATAGCGTAATCGCCAGAATGAAACCGGCGGGGGCTTCGCCTTGGCTAAAAACCGCCTGAAGCCAAAGCCCGGTGGTCACGAGGCTGCCGACATAGACCACGAACATGACCGGATTTTGCCACTGCTGCCGAGGCGTCAGCTTCCGGAAGGCGTCAATGACGGCCTGTGTCAGCAGGTTCTTGTCCAGCAGCGAAAAGTGCCTGACATGATCGGCTTTCCGTTTTGAAGATAAAGGCGCCTGAGCGGAGCTATGACCACTCGTAGGCAAGTTGTTTTGAGACTGTTTCATTGGCCCAGCCTATCCTTGATTGAACATTGAGAGATGCTCGACCACCGGTCCGAGCGCCAACGCCGGGATGAATGTCAGCGCGCCAACCACGATGACCGTGCCGATCAGCAGCAGGACGAATAGCGGGGTATGGGTTGGCAGGGTACCGGGACCGGCGGGAATGATCTTCTTTCTGGCCAGACTTCCCGCGATCGCCAGCACCGGAATCGCTAGCCAGTAACGTGCCAACAGCATGACGATGCCGAGAAGGGTGTTATAGAAGGGGGTATTCGCCGACAGGCCGGCGAACGCGCTACCGTTGTTATTCCCCGCCGACGAAAAGGCATACAGGATTTCGCTGAAACCGTGCGCCCCGGGGTTGGCCACGGAGCCGCGGCCAAGATCCAGCATCACGGCCAGCGCTGTTCCGCCAAGCACCAGCAAGGGGGGTATCAGAATCACGATGGCGGCCATTTTCATCTCGAACGCTTCGATCTTCTTGCCGAGATATTCCGGGGTGCGGCCGATCATGAGACCCGCCACGAATACGGCGACGAGCGTGAACACCAGCATCCCGTAAAGGCCGGAACCCACTCCGCCGAAAATGACTTCACCCAGTTGTATCAACCATAGGGGAATCATCCCGCCCAACGGGGTAAAGGAGTCGTGCATGGCGTTCACCGAGCCGTTGGAGGCCGCGGTCGTGGCGGTGGCCCATAGCGCCGAATTCACGATGCCGAATCGCAGTTCCTTGCCTTCCCTGTTGCCGCCGGGCTGTTCGTCGCCATAGGCTTGGTCTACCGGGAGGTTGGCCAATAACGGATTGCCGGATTGCTCGGCCCATACGGTAAGAATGGCCAGCCCGGTGAAGACCAGGGTCATGGCCGCGAGAATGGCCCAACCCTGGCGACGATCACCCACCATCGATCCGAAGGTATGGCAGAGCGCTGCGGGGATCAGCAGGATCGCCAGCATTTCCATGAAGTTGGACAGTGGCGTGGGATTTTCAAAAGGGTGCGCCGAATTGACGTTGAAATACCCGCCGCCATTGGTGCCCAGTTGCTTGATCGCGATTTGGGAGGCCGCCGGCCCCAGCGCGAGCGTTTGGGTTTTTGGCTCAATTCGATCCATGGAAGTCTGGCGAGCCGGATCAACCACGGTTTCGTTCCCGGCATTATCCTCATGCGTTGAATACGGCTCGGACTGTAGCAGGGGGACGGTGGCATAGGGCGAGAATGTCTGCACCACGCCCTGGCCAGTCAGCAGCAGGGCCAGCAGCAGGGAGAGGGGCAGGAGCACGTAAAGTATGCTTCGATTCAGATCGACCCAGAAATTGCCGATCGTGGCGAATCCCATGCGCTTGAAACCCCGAATCATGGCCACCAGCACCGCCATGCCGGTCGCGGCGGACAGGAAGTTCTGCACACCCAGTCCCAGCATCTGGCTCAGATAACTGAGCGTTGTCTCTCCCGAATAGCCTTGCCAGTTGGTGTTCGTAACGAAACTGGCCGCCGTGTTGAAGGCGCTGTCAGCGGTGACGTTGGCCAGTGCCTGGGGATTGAGCGGCAAAAAGACCTGGAACCTTTGTAGGCCATAGACAAAAACCAGCCCCAGCAGATTGAAGATGAGCATGGCAGCGGCATATTCGGTCCAGCGCATTTCCGCTTCGGGGTCGACGCCACACACGCGATAAATGAACCCTTCCAGCGGCTGAAGCCAGCGATTGGCCGCGGACCGACCTTCATAGACCGCCGCCATGTAGACGCCCAGTGGCTTGGACAGGGCGAGCAAGACCAGCAGGAACACACTAAGTTGTAGGAGGCCGTTTGTAGACATCAGAACTTCTCCGGAAAGAACAGCGCGGCCAGGAGATAGGCGAAAAGGGACAGGGCCACGAGCCCGCTGAGCAGCATTAACCCGCTCATGACGGACGACCCAGGCGATCCAGTCCCAGGATCAGGGCGTAGGTAAGCGCCGCGAAGCCGGCCGAAATGAAGAAATAGACGAAGTCCGCGAACATTATTCACCTCCCCAAAATGAAAGAAATGGTCGTCCCGCAACCCATCGGGCGGTCGGCATGATGGAAACCCCGCCATGGCGGTTCAGTCACCCGACAGCCGTTGGAAAAAATGCTAACGGGATGGGAATAAAAATTGTGTAAATAATCGATGGGGCCTGGTTATTGAGGTCAGTTCAAGCAGACCGACAAGAAAAAACGCCGAGGGACTGTGGGTTGTGCCTGGTTCCCGCCAAGGTATGCGGCGCGGGATTATTCCACGTGGCGAGAAATTGCGGATGCCGGGGCGAGTCGGCGGGATGTTGAGGGCAGGGGACAATCGGTTTTGGCGGCAAGGGCTGTTGCCAGCCCCCAACGCCGCCAAGCCGGCGGTTGCGATCCCTGTTGGCGCCACTATCCATCGAGACTTGAGGATCAACAGGAGGCTGTAACCGCCGCCGGATCAGGTTCTGGTCTTGCCGCTTTCCTCGTTGGCCAGGGCCTGGGTGGTAATGTCATGGTAGAGTTCGACAGAGCGGGTATAGATTTCCTGATACTCCGGATGACGATCAACCAAACCCTTGATTTGAGCGGCGGACTCCAGAACCTCCTTGAGGAAAGTCAGATCGGTATCCTCCAGTCGTCCGCCCTGATCAACCCTCTCCTTGATTTTCAGCACGCGCGGCATCCGCTGTGACCGGAATCGCTCCAGCAGCGCCATGGCCATGCCGGTGTCCTTCAAATCAGCTTCATTCATCATGTCGTGGTACTCCAGTGGCTGTTAATCTTCGTGTAATCATACGATCCTGGATGCCGGTGTCACTCCCTGGTTGGGAAAGAGCGGGCCGGGACGGGATGAAGGCCGTACTCGTGCAGACTGCATGCACGGAATGGCCGATGAAGCCATCCAGGTGATCGCCAATGGTTTGACAGGGAGTACAGCATTGACTGAGTTTAGGCTAAATGTAGTGTGGGAGTCAGGAGCCGTGGGAGCAACTGCCCCCCCAGGAGAGTGAAATTCATGTCCAGGGTGTTCATCAAGGCAAAGAATATCGTGTGCGTTAGCCTGCTGGGTCCGCTATTGCTGGCCAGTCTGATCGCGGGATGTGTATCGTCACGTCCGCTTCAGGTCGCCGTGACCTCTGATTACCCCCCGTTTTGTGTGCGGGAGCCATCCGGCCAGGCTTGGCAAGGTCGTGGCGGATTTGATGTGATCTTGTTGCAAAGAATGGCCAAGGATTTGGGTTGGACCTTGCGGCCCGTCAATTTTGAATGGCCGGATCTGACAAATCTGATGAAGCAGGGCAGCGCCGATCTGGCGGCCTGTGGCATCACAGCACGGAGGGACAGGGCCTACGACATGATTTTTACTCGGCCCTATGCGACAAGCGGCGCCGTCGCGGTGATTCCGCAAGACGCTGTGCGGCAATTTCCCGATCTCAAAGCCCTTGACGCTCCCGGTATCAGATTGGTCGTCAATGCAGGAGGGCATCTTGAGAAAGTCGCTCGTCGCCGGTTTGAGCGCGCCAGCATCCTTACGGTAGCCAACAATTTGTCGCTGCGCGATCAATTGACGCTCGGCAGGGCGGATGCCGTGATCTCCGATATTTATGAATCCAGTCGCTGGCAAGGCGTGCGGGTGCTGGGACCTTTTTCCAGCGATATCAAGGTATTGGCCCTGCCGGTGGACCGTCTTGAGCTTCGGGACAGGATCAGCGACTGGTTGGCTGAACGCGAGGCGGACGGCTGGCTGCCGGTGCTCCGGCGCTCTCTGGGCGTGGAGTCCGCCAATATTTCGGCGGCGAAAGTCTGCGCTGAGGCTCTGGGTGCTGCCCTGGAAGCGCGACTGGCGCTCATGCCCCGGGTCGCGGCCATCAAGCGTCATCTGGGACTACCGATCAACGATCCGGCACAGGAGGCACAGGTGATGGCAATGGTACGACAGCAGGCCGCGAACCTGCATCTTTCCGAAGAGGATATGTCGAGGCTGTTTCAGACCCTGATCACGCTGGCCAAGGCGGTTCAGAACCGTAGCCATGAACGGTTCGATCAGGACATGACCCTGGAGTCGGTGCGGACCTTGGTTGCCGCTTCAAGCACAAGCTTGATTCATGAGTTGGGGCGATGCGGACCACCCTTGGCAGGACAAGAGGAGACACTGAGGCAGGCTCTGCAAACCCATGTGGGTGATCTCCTGAGTCCCGGGGAGTTGAGCGAATTGTTGAGTGTGCTGCCACCGCGACGTGAATTCATGATTGGCGGGTATTCCAAACCATGAATCCCAAGTTGCCGGCCATTCCGTACCCCGCCAACCTCCCGCGCGGTGAGGCGCGGGAGGTTTGATCCTACTCGCTTAAGTTGGGAAAAACGGTCAGATCAGCGGCGGTTTATCCTCTGGTGCTACGGTGCTCTTGCCCATGGCGGAATAGGCGGGGCACCATTTGAGCAGGGCTAGCGTTGCCACGATCAAGCCCAGCAACATCATTAGCCCGCTCTCCATGATCGATGCCACGACCATCAATCCCACCCCGGCGGCGAGCCGGATTTGCTGGTCTTTGGCGCCAACATTGAACTCACGTTTTAACATTCGCTTGATGTCAAAGCTCATCTTGCATCTCCTCTCTGGTCAGTCGTTTGGTGTTGTTTTAGTTGTCATCAGATGACAAGGCATATCGTCAATCCTGCCCAGTCGGTTTGATGCTAACACGGTAAGGGAGCGCGATACGAGGCAGGATAGGTGATTTTGCGTGGGGACCATTCAAGCGGGACGATGCGGTACGACTCATCTAGCTGGCAAGGCGTCGGGTCTGATTCGACCAAGGGCAGGATCAAGACGGCCTTAGCCGCCCGGGCATGGCTGTTGCGGCCGGCAAAAAGTCGGAGAAGGCGGGGATGGATCATGAGGACTGCATTGATCTTCAGGGACAGAGTGGCCGTCTGGGAGATGACGATGAGGAGGAAGTCATCTTGGCCAATAGAGCACACCGATTTACATTCAGGATATGCTGATAAAGATCGAATGTGCGTGAGTTAAGCAGTAAAAACGAGCAGGCGGGTGGTGAGACGTTCATAATAAGGCTGGCAACCTATCCTCTATGATCGCGTGAATCAGCTAGATCGATCCACATCTCAACGCTTACAGTCGATGACCTACATCATGGCGCGAGGACAGATCTCTCACCCCGTGACAGTAGGCAGGCAAGCCGCGATTGCCGGGTTGTATGGCTTGAGGCAGACGCTAGCCCATGGACTTCCACTTACCGAACGCCAGTTTTATTCGGACTTCATGCGCCAGCGACGATCGATCGGCTTGGTTCAGCGAGGTGAATCTGGCCGAACTGGCGGATTCATTACCGCAAGCATGGCTCAGCATTGATGCGGTATTGCACAACTACCCAATGTAGTGTTACAAATAAAACAGAGTATCTGGCTAGTCGCCATGAAATAATCATTTCGATCGCCTCTGGTAGTCCTGATATAAAAAATATATTAAGTTATAAAGATGCAAGCAAATAATTCTTTGCAGGTTTTTAAATATGGTAATCTGCTCGTTGTATATTGGGAAAGGCAGGAAAAGCTTAGGTCGGAGATTGAAGTTGAATGTAATGGGGTAAAGCTCGCCAAGCCATTGATGGGTATTGAATTGGCTACTGCCCCAAAGTACTTTATTTGTGGCATGATTGATAAAATACCAGGTTCCAGCCAAGGATTGAAAGTCAGAGTGCTGGATAAAGAAGGGGCTGAAATTGCATCCGCCATCCACAAAAGACCTTATGGATTAACTAAAACACTAACGAAATCGTGGGGTTTGGCCGATCGAACCAGGGTTGAAAAAGGATTGCTGCAGAATGTTCGGCGCATGTTTCCTTCCCTGAGTCAGCAGCATTGGATAAAGATTGTAGACAGCCTCGCACAGTCACCGCTCAAACATGACTGGAGTCCGGACAAGTCCATTCAGTACATTAGATTTCCATGGAAAAGGGTCGATCATCCTGGACTTCTGGAAATGATACTACATGGCATCGATCCTCAAGGTAACGAGATCTTTGACGAAAAGCTGACGGCTTTGGTTGAGAATGATGCCATCCATATCTTTTCCCATGAGCTTGGCAGGCAGGAGCCTCAGAATCCGCTCTACTGCATCATAGAAGCGGGTCGTGAACGGTATTACCCCATTATTGTAAGGTCTGATTCAGAGAAAGAATCGGGGGCATCAATCGCGGACTGGTTGCAGAAATATACTAGTCACGATACTGCGGAAAGTGATGCAGTAAGAGGTTATGCCACCCTGGAATTGCAAAAAATTCGAAAACAGTTGGAAGTTCAAGCGGTATCGATCAGTTTACGGGGGCAGATCGATGCACAGTTGAGCCAGTCGGGTGCATTGACCGGATGGGTGACTGACAGTGAAAACCCACAAGTCCCATCGCTTGTGGAGGTGCTGTCAGATGACGAGGTTGTGGGAGAGGCTGTTTGTAATGTCACCAGACCTAATGGTTTATCCAATGGATTTGAATGGGTGCTACCAGAGCGTCTGCTCGATGGAGTAAGGCATGAGGTTTCACTCCGCTGTGCTCGCACCCATGGCCCAGTTTTGGCAAATTCTTTCCTTATTGGAGCAGATGCTTTTGACGTTCAGCTCCAGTTTAGCCACGCCGGGATAATCACGGGATGGGTCAAGGAGCGTTGCCTTGCTTTCCGCATACCTCGCACAAGGCTGTTGATTGATGGAGAACTGCTGAAGGGTACGGACGGATTCAAAACGAGTGGAACAGAATTGCTTACATGGAGGGAAGACACCTCTGGAAGACTTTGTTTTAGGGTTAAGCCGCCAGCCTATCTATTTGATACCGGGTTGCACCAGGTTCAAATTCAAGCTTATTCAGAAGCACTGGAGGAGTGGAGATTAATTGGAGAGCCTCTCTCTGTCCAGGTCCACTATGAAGGCAGGCTTGAGAGAGTTGAAATAGGACTGGTTTCTGGGTGGATTATCAATAAAGTCTGTCCGCGATATCCGGTGGAATTGGAAGTAACGGTCAACGACAAGACGGTTGCCAGGGGTTTGGCTCATTGTCCTTTGGGCTCGGAGAATGTAGAAAATCATCGTTTTGTTATCCGATGGTTCCAATCGGCGGTACAGGAAGAGACGGCTCTGATCAATGTGAGGTTGGTCGATAATCCTTCGCTCGTTTTGGGGATGAAAACACTGCAAACCGACTACCTGCCGGTCATACAGGCATTGAAAGTGCTTTCAGGAATGCTTAACGAGAGGGGATTTCTGGATTCACATGATAATGGCAAGGAAATTGATGATAATACGGCTTATTGGATTCGTAGTGAGCTGTTCAGGGAAGTCATCAAAAGTCTGAGACAACATCGCTCCATACCCGAAAGCCCAAGGCTGAATCTTGCGTCAAAATTACGGCTGCCTACCTATAGACCCATAAGCCCTGTCGTTGATGTCATTGTCCCGGTGTATGGTGGTCGGGCGTTGGTGATGGATTGTTTGTTGAGTTTGGCAAACTCAGTCAATAGTGTTGAGATGGAAGTTATCGTAATCGATGACGCCAGCACCGATAAAACACTGGTGGAAGAACTCCGAAACCTGTCGAAGCAATATGGTTTTAGCTTTTACGAGAATACTACCAACATAGGGTTTCCGGCTACGGCTAACCGTGGTATGCGGATGCATGAGGATAGGGACGTCGTTTTGCTGAACTCCGACACTAAAGTTTCCGATGGCTGGCTGGACAGGCTCGCGAAAGCGGCTTACACCTCGGCCAATATTGCTACGGTCACTCCGCTGTCGAATAATGCAACGATTTGTAGTTATCCGGAATTGTGCAAGGCAAATGAGTTGCCACCTGACCAAAGTGTCCATTCGATTTCTCAAATATGTAGCCAGGTGAATTCCGATATTATTGTAGAGTTGCCTACGGCTATAGGATTTTGCATGTATATCCGCCGCAAGGCCATCCACGAGGTAGGATATTTTGACGAAGTGCGCTGGGGTAAAGGTTATGGTGAGGAAAACGAGTTTTGCATCAAGTCTGCCGAAATAGGTTGGCGCCATGTCGCAGCTTGTGATGTCTTTGTCGCTCATGCAGGCGGTGGTTCTTTTGGAGAGACTTCCAATGATAGAGTTCGTCTCAACTCCAAGAAGTTGGATGAGTTGTATCCGGAGTATGCATCAACCGTCAGGCAATTCATACATAGTGACCCGTTGAGAGTCATTCGTAGGAATATTTCTCTCGAACTGATAAGAAGAACTCAGGTGCCTTATATGTTATTTGTTTCTCATAACCTGGGAGGAGGAACAAAACATGCTGTGAATCTTCTTGCGAATAAATTATATGAGAAAGGCGTCAGGGTTCTAGAGCTTGTGTCAATGACACAGGATGAATGGGTCATATCCTGTCATCAACTGCCCTATGCGCTTCAGTATCGAGCTGATGAATATGAAACGATGTTCGAACATCTTAAACTGCTTGGTATAAAACTAATTCACTATCACCAGACGATGCATTTTCCAAAGGCAATATGGGAGTTACCGGCGCGCTTGGGCGTCGGATATAACTTTACCCTGCATGACTATCTCGTGATTTGCCCAAGAATAACTATGATTGATGAATCTGGGACGTATTGTGGTGATAACCAGTTTTCCACTGAAACCTGCGATGGCTGTGTCAGGGTTACGGGGCTGTATCATAATATGGAGAAGATTTATGCAGAGTTGGGTGGCAATGTGAAGGATTGGCGAGCCTTTCATGAAAGATATCTCAAACATGCGCGACGTGTCATTGCTCCAAGTCAGGATTCGGCGGACCGTCTGACCAAGCATTTTGATCTGGCAAATATTGTCATCAGACCTAACATCGAAAACGCTCAACTTAAACTTACTCCTGCTCGGGATCAGGATGATAGAACAATATTGATTATTGGTGGCATAGGTGACCATAAAGGTTATCAAGTGCTTAGCCGATGTGTAGAAAATGCCTCAAAGCGCGGGCTGGATATCAGGTTTATGGTGATCGGATACACTACTGATGACGAGCAATTATTACGTAAGGGTAATGTGTCCATTACTGGGGAGTATGATAATGAGGATTTGCCTGATCTCATAAAGTCGAGCGGGGGTAGAATAGTGTTATTCCTTAGTCAGTGGCCTGAAACGTATTGTTATGTCTTGTCGGAAGCATGGGCTAATAATCTATTTCCGATCGCTCTGGACAGAGGCGCCATAGCAGAACGTATCAGAATGGTCGGTGTGGGGCGATTGCTGGCGGTTGACATGACCGCTCAAGCCATTAACGATGTTCTGCTCGAAGAATTATCTATTGATCATTCCAATGACACGAAGCCAGGACAATATGACTGGGGCGAGAATATGGATATTCTTAAGGACTATTATGGGCTGGATCCTGACTTCTTGCATTAACCAATCACCTGTTCATCATCCAGTCCCCCATAGTCAGAACCGGATTTCCGACTGCACGTAAAAATAATTGACGTTGTCATGATCGATTGGCGCACCCGGTGCATTCTTGGCGAATCCGCCCTTGATCAGCGCGGTCCAGCCAGCTTCAAGGGCTATGTTGTCATGAGGGTCCCAGCGGGTCGCGAATTCCACGGTCTGACCCATAAAGTCACCCGCCTTGCCGGTCGGATCCCATAAATCAGCCGGTTGCCAGGGTGCTTGAGCATCCGCCATCCACCAGGCCCGATACGCCAGAAAGGCTGTCAGGTCGCGGTGGGGAATGATAAAAACCCGAGCGCCGGGTGAATTGATGTTGTTGCGGCTGAATGGGCCGAAAATTCCCGTAGGGCCATATTCCCAGCGCCGGGCGCCAAACAAGGTGTCGAAGGAACGGTTGACGCCTTCCTCGTTACCGCCCGTGGCATAGTCGTACTGGAGAAGGATGCGGGGGTCCCATGGAAGATCAAAGGTATAGCCGGCCTGAACGTGTTCGTAGAATGCCTGGACGTCTATTCTTGCCTTGGCGCCCTTGCTGGGCCGCGCCGCGCCAGTCTGCCCGATGGTCTCTCCTTCAAAGTCGAATTCACCCTTGGTGGGTTGCCGATAAAACCGTAGACCCGGCGTGTAGAGTTCACGATTCAGGGCGCTGTCTTCGTTCTCGCTCAGGTAATAAAGGTAAAGTTCGCCCCTGATTGACCAAGGCAAAGCCTCGGTATCCGCTATCGCTCCCGTGAAGACCGAGCCCGGCAGTTCCTGATCCCAGGCCCAGTCATTATTTTGCAATTGGGATTTCTCGGTCGGCAGGCGCTGCACCGGCTGGTTGGCAAAAGCCTGAAACTGCCAGCGGGTTTCCGGATCACGGAGCCGTAATTGCAAACCGGTGAACGCATACGTCGTGTTGCGGTATACATTGCGGGCCACCAGATGGCGGCTACCCAGATCCAGGGTCATGCGTCCGGCCTTGGCCTCCAGACCCAAACTGGAGTCGGCAAGACGGGTCGTCGACCAGGCTCCATACAGTTGAGCAAAATTGCCGACATTCACCATGGTGTTATTCAACGGCCAATGGGGCTCCGCGCCAAATTGCCGCGCATCCCAGAACTCGAATCCTGCGCGATAGCCATCGTGATGACCCTCCAGCCAAAACACCGTCTGCAGCGGTATTTGATCCTGTCCGCCCGACTGCCCTTTTTGCCACGGTGCATCAAAGCTTTCGTAGCGTGTGCGCTGTTCCAGCATCCCATCCAGCCATTCCGGCATGCCCAGCACTTTCTTTGCTTGGATGTGCTCATGTAATTCAAAGCGATTTTTTCCCGTGAGCCAGTCGTGCCGTTGACTGCCGCCTGCCGTCAGGCCCCAGCGGTTTGGCCGCTTGTATTCTGGAGGTGTTGCGCCTTTTGGATCCTGGTTCGGGGATGTGGTTGACGCCACTCCGGATTTTACCGTTGAAACGTCCTTCCCGGTTTTCACCAATGCCCGATTAGCGGCGCCCAAGCGCTTGGGAGAGCGTTCTTCCGTCCTTGTGGCGGGGGAAGACAGACCCGTGTGCGGATTCGCCAGCATCGGCAAGGCACAGAGTGTGGCGATGATTGATGGTGTTGATGACCGCATGAGTGGAAGACCTCAGGTAAGCTGGAAGTTGCCCTTATGCTAGCTCAACAATATGTATTAATATACATACATCATCGCCGGCAGTCTGTTTCCGGACCTTGAGCCATCTGATTGGCAGACTCTGGCTTTATTCTGATACGATTCAGTGGCGTTTTGAGCAACATGTCAACAAATACATATTAATGCGCCAGCCCTGGCGCTTAGTTGATCACGCTGATTACCCCTGGAGATTTGCATCATGACTTGTCTGACTTATTGCCTGCTGATCGCACTGCTGGTTACTGGTACGGTTCAAGCCGATACGGTCCAGGTTGCCGTGGCCTCCAACTTTGCCGGGACGATGGAACAAATCGCGGCCAGTTTTGCGAAGGATACCGGTCACAAGGCCGAAATCGCATCGGGTGCGACGGGAAAAATCTATGCCCAGATTAAAAACGGCGCGCCGTTCGAGGTCTTTCTGGCGGCGGATGAGGTGACACCCGTGAAACTGGAAGAGGAGGGGCTGGCCGCACGCGGTTCCCATTTCACCTACGCCATCGGCCGTCTGGTGTTGTGGAGTTCCAGACCGGGTTATGTCGACGGTGATGGCAACGTGTTGAGGAAAGGTGACTTTGCTCATCTGGCGCTGGCCAATCCAAAGACCGCTCCCTATGGCGCGGCGGCGGTGGAAGTCATGAAAAATATGAATTTGCTGGGAAAACTTGAGCCGAAGTTCGTGCAGGGAGAAAACATCGCGCAGACTCACCAATTCGTGGCGACCGGCAATGCGGAACTCGGCTTCGTCGCGCTCTCGCAAGTATTCAAGGATGGCAAGGTGACGGGCGGTTCCGCCTGGATGATTCCCGAGAAGCTGCACCAACCGCTGCGGCAGGATGCGGTGCTGCTCAAGACCGGCGCCCATAATCCCGCCGCGAAAGCCTTGTTGAGCTATCTGAAATCGCCGGCCGCCATAGCCATCATGCGCTCGCTAGGGTATGGTGTATGAGTCTTTAGCGATTCACGCGCCATGCCCGATCTGGACATCAATGACCTGAAGGCCGTCTGGCTCAGCCTGAAGTTGGCGTCGCTGGTCACGGCGCTGCTGCTGCTGCTGGGAACGCCGCTGGCGTGGTGGCTGGCGCGGACCCGTTGCCGTTGGAAAGGACTGATTGAATCCGTGGTGGCCTTGCCCCTGGTGTTGCCGCCTTCGGTCTTGGGCTTTTACCTGCTGCTGGCCATGGGGCCGCGGGGGCCCATCGGCCAACTCACCCAGGGACTGGGACTTGGCTTGCTGCCCTTTACCTTTCCCGGACTGGTCGTGACCTCGGTGCTGTATTCGTTGCCTTTCGTGGTGCAACCTATCCAGAATGCCTTTGCCGCCATGGGCGAGCGACCGCTGGAGGCCGCCGCCACCCTGCGCGCTGGCCCCTGGGACCGGTTCTTTACGGTTGCGTTGCCGCTGGCCAGGCCGGGACTGATCACGGCTGGTGTGCTGGGATTCGCGCACACCATCGGTGAGTTCGGCGTGGTGCTGATGATAGGTGGGAACATCCCCGGGAAGACCCGCGTCATCTCCGTCCAGATTTACGACCATGTCGAAGCCCTGGAGTATACCCAGGCCCATTGGCTCTCGGGCCTGATGCTGGTTTTTACCTTCAGTGTGTTGCTGCTGCTTTACCATTTCGGTAAAGGCCGCTTGCCGGTCATGAGTGCATGAGCCTGTCCGCCGAGCAAGGCTTGCAGGTCCTTCTGTCCCGTGATTTCGGAGGTTTTACCCTGAGCGTGGATCTACATCTGCCTCCCCGGGGCGTAACCGTCATCTTCGGGCCATCGGGCTCCGGCAAGTCCACCCTGCTGCGCTGCATCGCGGGGCTGGAGCCCGAGGCTCGGGGTTGCGTCTCTCTCAATGGCCAGGTTTGGCAGGACGATCATACCGGTCGTTTTCTGCCCGTCCATCGACGGCCCATCGGTTATGTCTTTCAGGATGCGTCTCTGTTTCCGCACCTCACAGTCAGGGCCAATCTGGAATATGGAATGCGCCGGGCGCCATCGGATAAACGGCGCATCGGCTTCGATCAGGCGCTGGACTTGCTGGGCATCCGCCCGCTGCTGGAACGCTACCCCGAGCGGCTTTCCGGGGGAGAACAACAGAGAGTAGGCATGGCGCGGGCTCTGCTGACTAGTCCAAGTCTGCTGCTGATGGACGAACCGTTGGCGGCCCTGGACATAGCGCTCAAGCGGGAAATCCTGCCCTACCTGGAACGGCTGCATGCGGAACTGAGCATCCCCGTGCTGTATGTGACCCACTCCCCGGAAGAAATGACACGACTGGCAGATTACCTCGTCATGCTCGCGGCGGGCCGAGTCAGGGGACATGGCGCATTGGCCGCGATGTTGAGTAATCCGGAACACTTGCCGGCCTTTGCCGACGAACCCGGCGTCGTGCTGGAAGCCCACGTGGCTGAGCATGATGTGGGCGATGGGATCACCCGGCTCGATTTTGCCGGCGGTCACCTTTGGGTATCGCTGAAACCGCACCCGATCGGCGCCCGGGTTCGCTGCCGAATCCTGCCCACCGACGTCAGTCTGACCCTGACCCGGGCGCGGGACACCAGTATTCTCAACATCCTGCCCGCTACCGTCGTCGCCATCGCCGAAGTGGCCGATCCGACGCAAAGGCTGGTGCAACTGGACGTCGAGGGCAGCCCCTTGCTGTCGAGAATCACTCGCCGTTCCCAGACCAGACTTGATCTGCGGCCTGGGTTAAGCTTGTACGCGCAAATCAAGGCTGTTGCCTTTCTGGAATGAGCATGAAATCGAAACCCACCACTCGCCCGATTGACCCCAACTCTTCAGATGCGGATCCCGTCCTGCCCTCGCCCGGACGGCGAAAATTTGGCGGCCATCCACGTTTGATCGAGGCCGAGCTGATCATCGGTGGCGGGCTGAATACCCGCCTATTCGATCTGCTGGCCGCCATCGAGCGACAAGGCTCGCTCGTTCAAGGGGCCAGGGATGCCGGACTCAGCTACAAGGGCGCCTGGCAGATGATCGAGCGTGCCAGTAGTCTGTCACCCCGGCCGCTGATCGAGCGGATCGTGGGGGGCGGTAGCGAGAAGGGCACGCGGCTGACGGAAACCGGTAAAACCTTATTGGCAGCTTTCGAGCGGCTGCGGGAGGAGAAAGAAATATTCTTGGATCGGCTCCATGAGGAGCTTGGTCATGACCCCGTTATTCTTCAATGGTTCAGGAGATTATTCATGAAATCGAGCGCACGTAATCAATGGTCGGGCAAGGTCGCCAACATCAATCTGGGCGCCGTGACGGCGGAAGTCAGCATCACCCTGAGTGGCGGCGCCACACTGATCGCCAGCATTACCAATGAATCCGCCAAGGCCATGAATCTGGCTTATGGCAAGGAAGTCATCGCCCTGGTCAAGGCGCCCATGGTCATGGTGGTGACCGATCTGGAGGGCTATCGGCTATCCGCGCGTAATCAGTTGTCGGGGACCGTCTCGCATCTGCGGTATGGTCAAGTCAGCACCGAGGTGGTCATCGACCTGCAGAGCGGCGATCAGGTCGTGGCGTCGGTCACGACCCAAAGTTGTGATCTGCTGGGGCTGAAGGAAGGCTCATCGGCCATGGCCGTCTTCAAGGCCGGTTCAGTCATTCTGGCGGCCTCGGTATAGGATTAGCCAATCTTTTCCGGCAAGCCGACGCCAGGCCTGGGTCTCCTGCCTGGCGCCGGACTTTCAGCGTTCCTCAGTTCTCTTTATCCATCATCCTGATCGTGCTGAACGAGACCACGGTTTGAGACGCTGCCGCTGACCTTGGCTGTGCCATGGGGCCGCCGTATGCCGAGGCCACTTCGCCGGCGTCAGGCGCTTGAAACTATCTATGACTTCGTGGCTGGTATTGCTTGCACCCGGCCCATGGTTCCCCCCATGCGCATGACCGCGCCGGGTTGCAACGCGGCGGACCATTCGACGGCATCCGGGCCAAACAGGACGATGATGGTGGAACCCATGTTGAAGCGACCCATTTCGTCCCCCTTGCCGAGTTTTACCGCACCCGGCGCGTAGTCCCAGGTTTTTACTCCGTGAGTGGTCGGTGGGGTCACGATACCCTGCCAGACCGTCTCGATGCTGGCGACGAAGATGGCGCCGATCAGAATCAGGGCCATCGGTCCTGCTTCGGTAGCAAAAATCGCGGCAACACGTTCGTTGCGGGCAAATAGGTTGGGTACACCCCGTGCGGTCGCGTCGTTGACGCTAAAGAGTCGTCCAGGAATGTGGACCATTTCCCGCAGTTCGCCGGCCAGGGGCATGTGCAGGCGGTGATAGTCACGGGGTGAAAGATAGATCGTCGCGAACTGTCCGCCCACGAATGGCGCAGCGCGCTCCGGGTTTCCGCCCAGGAGGGTTTCGACACTGTAATCCATCCCCTTGGCCTGGATGAGGCGGCCCGCCTCGATGCGCCCGGCCTGACTCAGATAGCCGTCGGCTGGCGAAACCAGGGCATTCGGCGTCGTGTCGATAGGCCGGGCTTCCGGTTTGAGCGGGCGGGTGAAGAACTCGTTGAAGCAGCCATATTTTCGGTAATCGGGTTCCTGCGCTTCTTCAAGGTTGATGCCGTAGGCGCGGGTGATGGCCCGAATGAACAGGTTCTTGACCATCGGTCTTTGGCAGTGGGTCAGTTGGCCCATGAGCCGTGAGAGCGGATGATGAGGCAGGGCGTATTGTCCAAGGACAAAGATTTTTTCCAGTGCGGACATGGCTCGATGGCGGTAGGGTGAAAGCATGAGATTGTCGGAAGTCTGCCCTGGGGCGTCAACCGGCGATGAAGAATACGAACTTTGTAGATGTTCAGGCCGCATCTGAATAACGCTCCTCCGGCCCTCCAACCGGCAATGCTCGCTTGGGTGTGGGGGTGGTTTTTCACACGCCGGGGACGCCGGGTTCATCATGGCGGAATCCCGGGCATAATGTGCGCTTCCTGATCACTCAACCCTTATCCCACTATGTCTTCCCTTCCTACCCTGCTGGTGACCGGCGGTGCCGGCTATATTGGTTCCCATGCTTGCGTGTGCTTTCTGCAAGCGGGCTTTCGTGTGGTGGTCTACGATAACTTCTCGAACAGTCAGCCTGAAGCGCTGCAGCGGATCAGTCGCATCGCGGGCGGCGAACTGGTGACCGTGGAGGGCGATGTACGCGATCAACCGCGTCTGGAGCAGACTCTCAAGACCTACCCATGCGATGCGGTGATTCACTTTGCGGGACTCAAGGCGGTCGGTGAATCGGTGGAGAAACCGCTGGAGTACTACGACAATAATGTCATCGGTTCGCATCGTTTGTTACAGGCCATGCTGGCGACAGGCGTCAAGACGCTAGTGTTCAGTTCCTCGGCCACGGTGTATGGCGACCCGCAATTTCTACCATACACCGAGGACCATCCGCTCGCGCCTACCAATCCCTATGGGCGAACCAAGTTCATGGTCGAGGAGATGTTGCGCGATCTCCATCGTGCTCAACCGGACTGGAAAATTGCCATCCTCCGGTATTTCAACCCCGTGGGTGCACATGAGAGCGGGCTGATCGGCGAGGATCCGCGAGGGATACCCAACAACCTCATGCCCTTCGTGGCGCAGGTCGCGGTCGGGCGTCGGGACCATCTCAATGTTTGGGGAAATGACTACCCCACGCCTGACGGGACCGGTGTGCGGGATTACATTCATGTCATGGATCTGGCCGAAGGCCATCTCCGCGCGCTGCATCGACTGGATCAGCCGGGGTGCCTGGCCTTGAATCTGGGAACCGGTCGGGGTTTCAGCGTCCTGGAAGTGGTCAAGGCCTTCGAGCAGGCTTCGGGTCGCCCCATACCGATCAACTTCGCCCCCCGCCGGGCGGGGGATCTGGCCTCGTATTACGCGGATCCCACCTTGGCGGAAAGCCTATTGGGCTGGCAAGCCACCCGAGATCTGACCGCCATCTGCGCCGACCAGTGGCGCTGGCAAGAGCACAACCCCCAGGGCTACGCGGCGGCCTAGCCGCGGCGGGAAGCCCGGGGAATTCGGCGGGCTTCCTTCAACTTACCGTGCTCAGGGCTGGCTGGAACCCTTGTCCTTGGGTTCGTGCAGGTGGGTGTGATGTTCGATGAACTTTTTGTAGGTCGAGTAGGTTTCCCTGACCATCACCGCCGAATCGAAGGGAGAACTGCGGAACTTGCGCAGCAGGACGGCATGCCGAACCGATTGCCGCCATAGCCACTGAATGCCGAAATAGCCGAGCACCGCGCCGATGTTCATCAGGATGAAGCAGCCCAGCAACAGGGGGGCGCCCAGTTCCATGACCTTTTCTATACTGAACAACTGGGAAAACTCATCGAAACTGAAGGTGGCGGAACCCATCGCCAGGGCGCCCACCTGATAGGCGAAGTAGTACATCGGCAGCCAGGTCAGCGGGTTGGTGATCCAGACCAGGGCGACGGCGATGGGCAAATTGGCGTTGAAGTAGATGGCGCCGATGGCGGCGATGACCTGCTGCCAGGGAAGGGGTGGGGTATACATGGCCCACAGGCCGATGGCGAAGGCGCGCGATACGGAACGGCGATTGAGGTGCCAGAGGTTGGGCGAATGAAGACGCTCACCTAGAAAGGCCAGGGATTTGATTTCCTTGATCTTGTGGGGGTTTGGCAAATACCGCTGGAGTAATTTCTTGGGCATGGAGGCTGTTCCTTCTGGGTAATGACGTATTTCCTGAATGCCGCGTATTGTACGAATGCTCGTTTCAAAGGGGTATGAAATTTTTCTGGCGTGTTTCGCCTATCCGTCTCAAGGTCGCTCATTGCCGATGGTGTGGTCCGCCCCACCCGGCGCCTCGATGGGTTCCATGCCCAGCCCGGGCGTGTTCCAGACGCTCAATTCAGGGCCTTGGTAAGCATAGCCGCCGACGAAAGGGTCCATCGCCATCAGCAGAGGGGTGTCCAGGTCAAGGTGCTCGATTCCGCCTCGACCGAGGACGATGGACCAGGAACAGGCCATCGCGACGCGGGATTCGACCATGCCGCCGATCATAAGGCCCAGTCCCGCCGCGCGGGCGATGGCGATGATGTTCAGTGTCTCCAGTACCCCCGATTTCATGATCTTGAGGTTGATGACGTCGGCCGCGCCGGCCCGGACAACAGCCAGCGCGTCCTGAGCGGTAAAAACGGATTCGTCGGCGGCCAGCGGAACATTGATCTGGCGCCGCAGCCAGGCCATGCCCTCCAGGTCATGACGCGCCAGGGGCTGTTCGTATAGCCGCGGCGCGCATCCTGTATCGCTGGCCGCCTGGATGAAACGTAGAGCATCGTTACGAGAGAACCCCTGATTGGCGTCGAAAATGAAGCCGATATCGGGATGTTGGTGGGCCAGTTCCCGGACCAGGTCGATTTCCCTCTCAAGATCGCTGCCGACCTTGAGCTTGAGTGTCTTGAATCCGTGCTGTCGCCAGTGGTCGGCGAGCGCCAGGGTGCGGGCGGTATCGAGTAAGGGCAGGGTCACATCGGTTTGCCGGGTCCGAACCTCTTCGCCGCCCCAGAGCGCCCAGAGGGGGATTCCCAACCAGCGCGCACAGGCATCCAGCAGGGCGGTTTCCAGCCCGCAACGCGCCGCCGGTTGCCGTGGTTCCTGCACGGCCATGGTCAGGCTCAGGCGTCGATACCGGTCGATGGGTTGACCGATCAGGTGCGGTATCAGCCGTTGGGCCGCTGCCAGGCTCAACTCCCGGGTTTCCCCGGTCAGCGCGGCAAAGGGCGCGATTTCGCCATAGCCATGATGGCCATCCTCCAGTACGACGCGGACATAAAGCGTTTCGGCGAAGGACATGGACCCTTGCGAGATGACAAACGGGTCGGTCAGTGGGATATCGGCTGGCCAGATATCGATCTGGCGAATGGTGGGTGCGGTGGTCTGCATTGAAGGCAACCGGGTTCAGTCTGGGATCATACTGTTTTCCCCCAGCCGCTAAAGACGGCATGATCGAGGCGGCGGATAGCGACTGCCGCGACCAGGAATAGCAGCGTCAGATAAGCGCCGAACCAGGTCAGACCCGATTCCAGGCCCAGCGCACGAATCAGCCAGGTTGCCAGCAAGGGGGCCGTGCTGCCGAACAGGGGTGAAGCCAGGTTGACGGCGAAGCTGACGCCGCTATAGCGGATTTCGGTGGCGAACAGGCTGGCTACCGCCGCGAACGCGGCGCTGGTGTACAGGCCAAGGAGTAACGAAAAGGCGAAGAAGGCTGGAAGCACCCATTCGGCGCCGCTTGCGCCTGACAACCATCGGATGATGGGGTAGGCGCCTATCAGGAGAAGCCCCGCGCCCATCGTCAATACTTTCTTGTAGCCGAAATGATCCGCCAGCCAGCCGCCCAGTAGCGTAGTGGACAGGGACAGGATCAGGCCCAGGGAGGTCACCAGCAAGGCGCGGCTGGCGGAAAAATGCAATTCGGCCATCATGAAACTGTTGAAGTAAACAAAGGCGAAGAAAAACCCGCAGGTCATCGGGGTCAACACCGCGATACCCACCAGAATCGTGCGCTTGTGTAGCGCCAGAAGGGTTCGGATCGGATTGTGCATCAGTCGCTCCTCTGATTTGGCGATCTCATAAAGGGCGCTTTCAGGCATGCGCCGACGGATCGCCAGCCCGATCCAGGCGGCCAATAGTCCTAGCAAAAAGGGTATCCGCCATCCCCAGGCGCCAAATTGCGCCTCGGTCAGGGTGGCGGAAATGCCGCTGGAAATGAGTGAACCCAGCAGGAGACCGGTGCAGGTGCTGGCCTGGATCAGGCTGGATGCCAGTCCGACGCGCCGTTCGGGCGTGTGTTCGAGGACATAGGTGACTGCGCCGCCCATCTCGCCGCCCAGGGCCAGGCCCTGGAATAGCCGTAGCAGTACCAGAATGGCGGTCGCCGCGTAGCCGATACTGGCATAGTCCGGGAGCAGGCCAATTCCGGCGGTAGGTATCGCCATACCCAGCATGGACAACGAGAGGGCCTTGCGGCGGCCATGGCGGTCGCCAATGACGCTGAACAGGATGGCGCCCAGGGGCCGCATGAAGAAGCTGACGCTGAACACGGCAAAGGCCGCCAGCATGGCGAGGCCCGGTTCTTCCTTCGGGAAAAAAGTCTGGCCGATGAATACGGAGAAGTGTCCGTACAGGGCAAAGTCATACCATTCGAGGACGTTGCCCAGGATACCGGCCACGATGGCCTTGCGAGTAGGAGAATTCATGCGAGAGTTGCTGGGTCATTATGGAGTAGAGAATGAGAGGCGGGCGTTGCCTCGCAGCTTCAGGGCTTGGATGGTGCCCGAAGACCAGCAAGGGAAAATGCCGCCCCATAGGTTCCCGAGCTTGCAGGTGATCTCAGGTCTGGTTTGGCTCACCCCCCCAGGGAAAAGGGAGGAAACCTGACGATCACCGCCAGTCCGCCCAGGTTTCTGGATCGCTTGAAATCCAGCCTGCCGTTATAGAGTGACACGATATCTCGCACGATCGATAAGCCGAGCCCGTGCCCTTCCTTGCTTTCGTCGAGCCTGACGCCCCGTTTGCCCAGGCGCTTCAGTTCGGCATCCGAGCATCCGGCGCCATCATCTTCCACTTCGATTCTCAGGCCGTCACGGTCGCGAATTTTCAGGATGACGGTGTGATTCGCCCATTTGCTGGCGTTGTCCAGAAGGTTGCCCAATAGCTCCAGGATATCTTGACGGTCAAAAAACAGAATACAGTCGGGAGACTCTATCTGAAAGTCCAACTGTTTGTCCGGACGTATCGCCCTGAGCACATCAATCAGGCTTTTCAAGTCTTCACTGGGATTGAAGTCTTTGTCAGCCCTGCCGGCCCCGGCGACACGGGCGCGTTTCAGTTCCCGCTCCACCAGTTGGTAAATGGTGTTGGAATGTGTCTTCAGGGTTTCCTGAATCCTGGGGCAGGCGCGCATTTCCGGACAATCGGCCAGTTGATAGAGTACGGCGAGGGGTGTCTTGAGTCCGTGGGCCAGATTGCTCAGCGCATTCCGGGAGCGTTCAAGCCGACGATCGACGAGTTCAAGGAGTCTGTGGATTTCATCCATGACAGGTAGGGAGCCTTTGGGATTCATGGCGGTACCCTGGACCAGTGTGGACAGTTCACGTCGTAGTAGCATGAAAGGCTTCAGGGCGCGACGGACGAAAAACCATTGCCCCATGAGGGCCAGGGGAATGACGATGCCATTCAAAACCAGGAAGATCGAGCCCATGTCACGAATGTTGTTCTGTAACGTGGTGAGATCTTCCCCCACGGTAATCGTGACCTCTTGGCCTCCAACCGTGATGCCCTTGGTCAGTACCAGAAGTGGCTGGTGATCGGGGCCGGCCAGGTAATCGTGCTGTACCTCCGAGACGGTCAGCGGCAATGTGGGCAGTTTCCATCCACCCAGGGAGGGTGAGCCGAGTTGCTGAGTGCCCGTGGTGATCACGAAGTAATGTCCTGAATAGGGGCGGGAATACATGGGAGGCTGGTGGTTTATTTCCAGCGATATTCCGCCTTGCGGATCGAGCATCAGCGTGGGCCGAATCGCGTCGATGTCATGCTCCATGCGAGTCAATATTTGTTGTTCCGCCATGTGCTGGATCAGTTTATCGCCAAGAGCCCACTGGATGGCGAAACCCGCCGCCAGGATGAGGCCCAAGCCCAGGTCCAGTTGGCGTTGCAAGGATCTCATGGGTTCAGTTCCAGCACATAACCCTGACCCCTGCGGGTGCTGATCCGGCGGCTGCCAATCTTGCCGCGGAGCTTGGCAATATAGACCTCCACCACGTTACTGTCGGGATCCCCATTGATGCCATAGATGTGTTCAATCAGATGCCCTTTGGAAACCACCTTGCCAGGGTGCAGCATCAAGGCCTGCAGGATGCGGAACTCCATGGAAGAAAGCTGAAGGGGTTGGCCGCCTTCAATCACTACGGTTTGTCTCTCCTCATCCAGATCCAGACCGGCAACCGTCATGACGGTGGGGGTCAGTCCGTGGGAACGCTTGATGATGGCCTGCACTCGTGCCAGCAGTTCCTCGGCGTGAAAGGGTTTGCCCAGATAATCGTCGGCACCCGCCTTGAATCCGTCCACCCTTTCGTGCCACGCGTCCCGTGCGGTCAAAATGAGTACCGGTACTTTATTGCCAGCTTGTCGCCAGTGACGTAGCACGTCGAGGCCATTCATCACGGGCAGTCCCAAGTCCAGAACGACCATGTCATATGGCTCGGTAGCTCCCTGGAATTCGGCGGTTTTGCCATCGCGCACCCAGTCCACGGTAAATGCTGCGTATTCCAGGTCGGTTTTCAATGACTGCCCGAGAACCAGATCATCTTCAACAAGCATCAGTCGCATAGGATGTATGAGGTGGGTGTTGAGTGTTCGTCCATAGCCGATTGTTCATGAAGCTCGTTCATGCCACATGAAATCTTGTTCGCTTCGATTATGGCGAATCATGAAATGACTCACCAAGGGCCAAACTCAGCTTGCAAATGTGGACGATGTGTGTGGTCCGTTAACACCTCAGATCCCGGATTTCATGATTCCCCAACTCCCTGTCAGGCAATCCCATGTGGGGATATAGGGCTTACCGGACAAGGCAAATCACGACATCATTCTGACATGGATGCCTGGCCATTCGCTCGGACAGCCCTCTTGTAGCTGAGCCCGGAGATTGAGGGGCTTGAGCCCCAAGCATTACGCGTCAAGCACGGTTGTTGTCCCGTCATTGAATGGACAGAGCCAGCCAGCCCAATTGGTGCTATTCATCGCCCCATTCATCTTGAATTCAGGTTCGGCGTGTATAAAGTCACCCAGATCCCACAGACTTCATGGATCTCCTTTTTACGATCCTAGGGCTTACAGGCCTTAGGGTCGTTTTTTTTTGCCCTGTTTCCGGCCCTGCGGCGCCCCCGATGAGGTGGATATAGACACCGACTACTGGAATGTTCATGGCGCGACGGCTCGGCTTCGTCCCATTCTGAACAGTCGCCAACCTCGGGTTCCAGCTTTATACTGCATCTTTTTTGGGAGGTCATTCATGAGATCCAAATTTTTGCCCGCCTTTGCGCTTTGCCTGGGTTCATTCTCGGTTCATGCCGGTGATCTGCCTGATCCCAATCTGACCCCTGGGGTGGCAGATCCTGCGGTTACCCAGGCCAATATCAAGGAATCCATCTGTAAAGCCGATCATTTTAGTTGGAGTGAGGGGCATATGCCGCCCAAGTCCTTTCTCCAGGGAATCGAGAAGGATCAACTCAAGGCCTATGGCTATTCCGATGAAACCCTATCGCACTACCAGATGGATCACCTGATTCCCTTGTCACTCGGGGGTCATCCTACCGATACCCGCAACATATGGCCGCAACAGCTGATTGCGCAGTGGTCCGCTCGCCGCAAGGACTTCCTGGAGGAAAAGCTGCATGAGAAGGTTTGCAAGGGGGAGTTGACCCTGGATGACGCACGTAAGCAAATTCAGACCAACTGGATCGAGGCCTATGAGCGTTATATTGGCAAGGACTTCAAGCACCCTTGATCACGGAAAGCAGGCATTGGCTGTTGGGGCAGCTAATAGTCAAGAGAGAGGATCGAGAGGAAGTTGATTTCATTCGACGGCGCTTTTTGCGGTCTTTTTGCGGCCAGTTTGTGAGGTAGCCTAATACCAGCCTGGGGGAGGCTCCGGGTATCGAAGTTTCCAGGGTCGTAGGGAATCCCCGGCATGGCGTTAATCCTTGAGAGTGAAATCCAGCCCCATGGACCGAGATTTATTAACCTGATACCTGGAATGAACATGAGTGTTGCCGAACCCCGATCCGAGTACCGTCTGATCAGCGACTCAGGCCTTAACTTCCAGATTCACTCCAATGGCACGTTGGGGCGGATGGAGCACCGGGACATCACCCTGAATTTATTCCCGGGAAATGCCGTGGAGGCCGGCCCGGCGAATATTTACCTGCGCCGGTTGGGGCCATCCCCCGCTTTCATCCCACTGTTGGGACCCGAGAGCCCGTCCGAATTCGCCGTAGGTGAACGGTGTCTGATCGCCAGGGGCCGTTGGCAGGATGTGAGTTATACGGTCGCTCTGAATCTGGCGGAGGAGGCGCCGGCTTGGTTCTGGCGGGTGACTCTGGAGAATGTCGGGTCCGAAGCGGTCGATCTCGATCTGATTCACACTCAGGATCTGGCGCTTGCAGCCTACGGGGCAATACGGCTGAACGAATACTACGTCAGTCAATACCTCGATCATTGCCCGCTCGAACACGCGCAACGGGGCTGGGTGGTGGCGACCCGCCAGAATCAGCTCATGAATGGCCAGCATCCGTGGTGTATCATCGGTTCGCTAGGCAAGGGGGTTGCCTACGCGACGGATGCCTTGCAGATGTATGGTTACGCGCGGCGCGAGGGGCGCGCACCGGAGGGGCTGCTAAACGGTTTGTCTGGCCAGCGCTTGCAGCATGAGCATGCCATGACCGGCATTCAGGACACACCGCTGACCCTGGCGCCCGGCCAGCGGGATGAACGCGGTTTTTTTGGCTGGCTGGAATCTCATCACCCAGCCGCCACCTCACGGGATGACTTGACCATCGTCGAGCGCGCGATCTCACTATCCGAGCGCTACCGTGAATCTCCCCCCGTTACGGATTCCCCGCAGCGAGCCATTCCCACCCTGTTTTCCAGTCGGCCCACCCTGCCGACGGAAGTGTTGAGCGCCGCCGAGATTGAACAGTTATGGGGTTCGGAACGACAGTTTGAAGAGTATGATCAGGCGGAATTGCTGTCATTCTTCCTGGCGCCGCGAACACACGTCGTTCTGAAAGCCAAGGAACAGTCGGTCTTGCGTCCGCATGGCCATATCCTGAGGACTGGCGGGGGTTTCCTGCCGGACGAATCCGGCTTGACCTCCACCGTCTGGATGAATGGCGTGTTTCATTCCATGGTGACTCAGGGTCACGTCAGCATCAACCGCTTTCTCTCTACCACCCATAGTTATCTGGGGCTTTTTCAAAGTCATGGTCAGCGGATTTTCGTGGAATTGGCGGACGGTTGGTGGCGTTTGGGAGAGCCCTCGGCCTTTGAGATGACGCCGGAAGGTTGCCGATGGCTTTATCGGCATGCCGGTGGAATGATTGAGATTTTCAGTCAAGCTGCCACGGATCGGCATGAGCTGACTCTGGAGATCCAGGTAAGACAGGGGACGCCAGTCCGTTGTCTCGTCACACATCACGTAGCGATGAATGGTGATGATGGGGCTGAAGCATACCCGGTGCTGCATGAGTTGCGGGACGGCGGAAATTTCGTGAGGGCAAGGCCGGAAAGCGATGTCGGCAGACGGTTTCCATCAGGCGGGTTTTTGCTTCAACCGCTGCCTGGCACGACCCTGGAACGGGTGGGCGGGGATGAATGCCTCTTTGAAGATGCTGTATCGCGCGGACAACCGTTCCTCTGCCTGACCTTGGCGCCCGGCAAGAGCCTGGGTTTGAGGATCACCGGACATTTGTTGACGGCTTCCGTACCGCTGGCACAGAATGCCGATGACTACTGGCGAGAGGCCGTGTCAGGTATGAATGTCGGTTCATCGGCGCCGGCAGCCCTGCGCCGCATGACCGGGATGCTGCCCTGGTTTGCCCACAATGCCTTGATCCATTTCCTAGCACCCAGAGGGCTGGAGCAATACTCCGGCGGGGGATGGGGAACCCGTGACGTGACTCAGGGTCCGGTGGAATATCTGCTCGCCATCGGCCAGCATGAGCCCGTCCGTGACTTGTTGCTGCGGGTTTATCGCCAGCAAAACGCCGATGGAGACTGGCCACAATGGTTCATGTTCTTCGATCGGGAGCGCAACATCAGGCCCGGTGACTCACACGGGGATATCGTCTTCTGGCCCTTGCTTGCCTTGGCTCACTATCTTCTCGCCACGGGCGATTCCGGTTTACTCAAGGCCGATGTGCCATTCTTTCATGACGAACCCGGTAAGGCCGAAATCACCAGTGTGTGGCGGCATGTCGAACGCGCGCTGGAGTTGATCCACAAACGGGTCATTCCAGGCACCCGGCTCGCGGCCTATGGGCACGGCGACTGGAATGATTCTCTGCAACCCGCCGATCCCGGTCTGCGGGAACGGCTTTGCAGTGCCTGGACCGTGACGCTGCACTACCAGACGCTGATGACGCTGGCTCAGGCGCTGGGTGATATGGGCCAAGCCGAGGAAGCGGGTGGTCTGGAGGAACTGGCTGCACGGGTGTTGGCGGATTTTCGTCAAAGGTTGCTGGTGAATGGTGTGGTGTGCGGATATGCCCACTTTGAGGAGGACGGACGGATCGATTATCTGCTCCACCCTTTGGATCGGCGCACGCATCTCTCATACAGCCTGCTGCCCATGATCCATTCCATCATCAATGACATGCTGGAACCCGAGGAGGCGAGACAGCATCTCGAATTGATTCGACGGCATCTGCATGGGCCGGACGGCGCGCATTTGTTCAATCAACCGATGACCTACCGGGGTGGGCCCATGACCGCCTTTCAGCGGGCCGAGAGCAGCAGCTTTTTTGGCCGGGAAATCGGCAATATGTATACGCATGCTCACTTGCGTTACGCCGAGGCGCTTTGGCGCTTTGGCGACGCCGAGGCGTTTCTTGGCGCGCTCGAAAAGGTTATACCCATCGAGATTCAGGCCTATGTGTCGCCTGCGGCGATGCGTCAGGCCAATTGCTATTATTCCAGCTCCGATGCTGCGTTCCGCGACCGTTATCAAGCACAGGAAGAATATGGTCTGGCCCTAGAGGGGAAGATACCCCTCGAAGGTGGCTGGAGGGTATATTCCAGCGGCGCGGGTATCGCGACCGGGTTGATTCTGCGGTGTTTGCTGGGTATCCGGCGCTTCCATGCCACGCTGGTGATCGATCCCGTCATGCCGATCTCGCTTGATGGGTTAAGGGTGGAACTGGATTTGTTCGAGCGTCGTTTCGCGATCCGCTATCGGGTGGCCGGGAAAGGCCATGGCCCCATCAGCATCAGTCTGAACGGCAGTGAGTTAACCTTTGCCCGTTTGGAAAATCCTTATCGCGTGGGGGGTGCCGAGCTGACCTTGGCAACACTGGAAAAACATATGACGCCCGGGTTCAATGAGTTGAGCGTGAGTCTCGACTAGGCGATCAGACCTGTCGATGGCAGGCAGCGGGAGATCCAGGAAAAATGTTCGAGGGTGGTAATCGCGTGTGTAGTCCAGAGTCCCCGCCACGATGGCGTCGGCCTCAATTTCCAATCCGCGGATGTCACTGACCTCTGGGATTCCGGGCTTTTGACGTTTTTGGAACTCGTCCAGCCCGGACTGAGTGGCTGTCGCGCGATAAAAGGGAGGTTCCACACAGGCTCAAGGGATAATTCCCATAGGAAGGGGACAACCGCCCCCTCTGTGGGGTGCGCTCGGCCTTGGTGGCTCGCTAACAGGCTACAAGTTTGGCACGGCCAACTTGTAGCCTATCACGGTGTCCGTTTCAAAGGTTATCTATGCTACCGATTGAGCGGACATTGTCGGATCAATGCTGCATGTTCTGCATGCTGTCACCGCCGCTGCTGCCAGGAGCGCCGGGAGCGCCACCACCACCCGACATGTCGTGTCCGCCATGGCCCCCACGACTGACGCCGCCACCGCTTTGACCCGCGCCCGCGCCGCCGCCGCCCGCGCCGGCGCTGATGCCCTGACGCTGACGGAGGCCGATAGCGCCGCCCGAGGCCTTGGCGATGTTTTGCTCGGTCAGACCACCCAACGCGAAGGCGGCGTCCACGACCAGACTGGTGATATCGGTGATGTCCATGCGATCAGCCAAAGGGCTGGTGACCACGGCGCGTACCACCTGGGATACGGGGCCTGGGGGCGGCGTTACCACCAGCAGGATCGGGTAAGCGGTGCCGGCAGGTACGGTGATGGCAAAGTGATTCGATGTACCATCCAGATTCTGTGTGAGCACGACCTTGTCACTCTTGTCCTTGACCTCGAGTTTGCCCGTAGTGATGGGGCCATGCACGTCGGAAACATTGCCCTCTATTTTGGCTTCCATGCTCATAGAAGAGGCACTGCCACTGCTGCCACTCCCGCTTGTACCACTGTCACACCCCGTGGTCAGTAAGGACGCCAGGGCTATGGAGAGTGCGCACAGGCCGGTTTTAAGCATCGAATCGGTTCTTTTTGCGTTGTGTTTCATGTTATTGACCGGTTGATAAATGACACTTGTTGACAGAAAGAAAGCTGATCGCCGGACTTTGTCATGTGCCATTCCAGCTTATGTCATCGTTCGGCGTTCGCTTTGCTTAACAGGTTGTTTATAGCATATTGGCCCTGGCCATGGCATGGGAATCCAACATTCCACCGGCATTCTCCGGCTTCTGTGAGAAACTTAGATATTCTCATCTGTTTCTGTTGTTGGTCGTATGTGCCTTGTGTGTATCCAGGCAGAAGCGAAATCCGTCTGCTGCTTGCCGAAGTATGTACTGGCTTGTCATATTTGAGTCGGTTTGGATATCTCACCGAAGAGTAGGTTACGCGTGTCTCTGAACGAAACAATGCGGTGGATGAGGGGCGTTGGCTGGGTTCTGGCTGGCTTGCCGCTAGTCCTGGGGCTGGTGGCCTGTTCGACTCCCTCCGGCAGAGTCGATGACGAGGCTCCGGCAGATCTGAAACTCGCCTGTGGCCAGGTGTGTTTAAGTAATGGTGAGTCCTGCAGTCAGTTTTTCGGGAAGCGGAATGCTGAAACACGAATGCTTTTCGAGCAGGCCAAACAGAATTACTGGATTTGCCTTCGCAAATACCCTGGAGCGGAAGCCGGGCCCCATCATCCCTGCATTGCTCCGGCACCGATCCCCGAGACCTTCGATGATTGTGGTCAGCAACTGGATCAATGCCTCAAGGATTGTGGGACTACTTTGGAAGAAATGTCTCGGGTGTCGAAACAGAAGGAAACACAGCAACAGTCCGACAAGCAACCAGACGTTCCGGCCAAATGATCTCGCGGCTGGTGTATCACCGCCGATCGCTCAATCGTACCTGTGGAACTGCGCGAACCAAGTCAGCCTGGTCATGTCCGATGCGGAGACTGGTCAACCATATCAACCTTGAGGTGTCCCGATGAAATTTCCCGCTTTGCTGAAAAGAGCCCTGCTGATCTTGCCCTTGAGTGGACTGACTCAGCCAGCCGTCAGGGCAGAGCCCCTGTCCATAGGCCAGAAAGCCCCCCTGTTTCAATTGTTGAACGAGGAAGGCAAGACCTTCAATCTGGCCTCGAGAGCGGGGCAGGGCTGGACGGTGTTGTACTTTTACCCCAAGGCTGGAACGCCAGGGTGCACCACGCAGGCATGCGCCTTTCGTGATGCCATCAAACGGGTGAGGGAGCAGGATGCCGAGGTCTATGGCATCAGTACCGACGAAGTTCCCGCTCTGGCGGATTTCCACCAGAAGCATCGCTTGAACTTCATTTTGTTGTCTGATCCGGATGCGAAAGTGACCGAATCCTACGGCGTGAAAATGCCGGTGTTGAAGATGGCCAAACGGTGGACGTTCATCATAGACCCCAATCTGGTGATCCGGGATATCAACGATGATGTGGATCCAGCTCTGGATGCTCAGGTGGTGGCGGAAAGGATACAGCGTCTCAAGGCTGGGGGTTGAGGTGGAAACCCCGGGGTGTATGTGCTCAAACCACCCCTTGTAGCCTCCAAGGTGATCAGCCCCAAACTATCGGCTGGGCGAGTTGGTGAAGCGTAACGACTTAGATGGCACGAGATGATTTCAAGGCTGCCTGGTGGCTTCCAGGCCCGCATTTGCAGACCCTGTGGCAACCCTTGTTCCGTGGCAAACCACGACCCGCGGTAGAACGCGAAAGCCTGGAAACGCCCGACGGGGATTTCATTGACCTGGATTGGCTGGGTCCGGAAGAGAAACCGATAGTGGTGCTATTACATGGTCTTTCAGGCTCCTCGCGGTCTCCCTACATTCGGGGATTACAGCAAAGATTGGCTACAGTTGGCTGGCGCACCCTCGCCATGAACTTCCGTGGGTGTGGCGGTCGGCCAAACCGCACCTGGCGCAGTTATCATTCGGGCGAAACCCGTGATTTGGACTTGGTGGTCAGGTTTGTGCGAGGTCGCTACCCGAACAAACCGTTAGCGGCTGTTGGTTTTTCGCTGGGCGGCAATGTCCTGCTCAAATGGTTGGGTGAACAGGGTGCTGGCGCGGCGGTGGATGCCGCGGTAGCGGTATCCGTCCCGCTTCGGCTGGATCTCTGTGCGAAGCGTCTCAACCGGGGCCTGTCCCGGCTCTATCGGAATCGCTTGCTGCATGAACTCAAGGATTATATTGCCAGCAAAAGCCTTCATCTGCAGGCCTTGGGTCGCGACGAGGAGGTCCGCCAATTGGTCGCGCTAGGTGATCTGTCGTCAATTCGAACATTCTGGGAATACGATGACCGCGTGGTGGCTAGGTTGTACGGGTTTCGGAATGCAGACGATTATTATGGACAGTCGAGTTCACGGCAGTTCCTGGGCAGCATTCGGCGGCCAACACTGGTGATTCAGGCCCATGACGACCCTTTCCTGACACCCGAAGCCTTACCCGCCGCGGACGAATTATCATCCACCGTGCAACTGGAAGTCACACAAGGAGGTGGGCATGTCGGCTTTGTTTCCGGTCGGCTGCCCTGGCGACCAGACTACTGGCTGGAGCGGCGCATACCCGCATTTCTGACCCAAGTGATGACTGCGGAGTGACCCCGGTTCCGGCGCTTGCCTGGAGTATGGGGCAGGGTCAGCCAGTGAAAGCTTGCTTATGGGGCAGGTTTCACGCACACGCTATCCACCAGGCTTTCGATCTCGCGGGGCGAGATCATGGCCACATCCTGCCTGAGTGCATTCGCTGCCCCTGCGGCCGAAGCAAACCTCAGGCGATGTTCCACCATCCATTTTCGGGCCCAGCCATGGGCCAGTCCGGCCAGGTAACAATCACCGCAGCCTACCGGATTGACCTGTTGAATAGCGGGAGGCTTGACTTGCCATTGGCCCTGACCCTTGATGCTAACCAGGGTGGGGTTGCCGCCGTCAGTGATGTGTAATTCCGGTATGTTTTCCCAATGTTGGCTTTGCTGGTATTCCTCTTGATTCGGTTTTGCCAGATCAGGGGGAAATTTACTGGCGAGAGCTTTCTGGAGAGCGGGACCATGCGCATCCAGCCAGCACGAAACCCCGGCTTGATGGGCCAGCTGGAGTAGCTCCGCATAGAGGGATTCAGCGACGGGGCTGGGCACGGAGCCGCTAATGATCACCAAGGCGACTTCCGGAAGCCAGCCCTCGACTCGACTCAGTAATGTCGAGCATTCTTCAGGCGTTACCGGGAATCCGTTGGGAAGAATGGTCGTGGGATGACTGTCCTCTCCACAAGAGGCCATGAAGCCAACCCGAACGGGTGCCTCGACGTCGAGGAAAGCATCCTCTATGCCCTCGGCCCGAATGATGTCGCGCAGCCAGGCTCCGCTGTGTCCCCCCGCGAACCCGGTGACGATCACCGGGTTTCCCAGGCGCGCCAGAACCCGCGCCACATTGACCCCTTTGCCTTCCGCGTGCATTTCCAGGCTCGGTACCCGATTGATGGTGCCCGGCACCATGCGGCCAGGATGAACCAGATTCAGCAAAGGGTTGGTGTTTATGATCAGTAGCGGTTTGGTCATTACGTATCGTGTGGGGGGAGCATGAAGTTCGAGGAATCGGTTCTCAGGGGGCAAAAGCCAAACGAATCAGATGGTACTGGCAGAAACAGGCTTTTTTCACCACTCTTGGGAGGCCGTTTCGTGGTAGCCATCCGCCGCGCTCGGTGGTTTGGTTACCTGGGCTTGGCGCGGGAGGAGAAGGCCAGGCAGGGGAATCAATCCGGATTCAATTGCCGCCAGCTTTGCGCCACCGCAATAAATGCCAGGAAATCATAGATGGCATGGACGAGAATGGGAGAAAGCAGGTTGCGTTCCGGGCCGATGTCCAGCATGAAACCGAGATACAGGCCGCATAATCCGGCAAGAAAGGCATAGAGCGGGGTGATCCAGTGCAGCAAGGCAAAGATCAGGTTGCTGAAGATCAGACCGCCCATCCAGCCCCAGTGTTGCTCAAGCCACGGTTGCAGCAAACCGCGAAACAAAATTTCTTCGGTGATTCCTGCCAACATGCCGAGATAAAGCAGTTCCCACAGGCTACAGGCGGCGAGCAGGGCGCCCATTTTTTCGATCAGGAATGTTCTGACACCTTGGGTCGCTTCCCAATGATAGGTTGACAGGAACACGCCATAAAGCGGCAGGCTTCCGGCCATCCCAAGAACGGCGGCCATCAGGTCCGGCTTCAGGGAGGCCAGTGGATCAATCGACAGCCATAGACCTAGAAAGTAGGCGATTCCGACCAGCCCGCCCTCGAAACCGGTGGCCAGCCAGAGAAACCCCGATTTTGTGAGTGTCATGGAGTCAGGGGTTGTCTATCCCAATCCTTGTAAGGATGAGAAGAGAGGCAGGTATTGTAGTAACGAGGGTCGTGGGTCACTTCCTCACCCACCCAATCCGGCTTTTCGAAGGATTCGGCGGCATCGTCGAGTTCGATTTCGGCGACGACCAGGCCAGCGTTATCGCCTTCGAAAACATCGATCTCCCAAGTATGGCGACCGATCTCGACAAAATGGCGGGTTTTTTCTATCAACGGCTTGCAGGTCAGGGTATCGAGCATCCGATGCGCATCGGCCAGGGGAATGAGATATTCGAATTCCAGTCGCTGGGCGCCGATGGTGGCGCTCTTGATGTTCAACCACGCCTCTTGATCCGCAATACGGACGCGCACCGAACAACCGATTTCAGCATTGAGGTAACCCTGACGCATCGGAACAGATTGGGTTGCGAGGGCCTTCCAGGCATTCGAGTGCACCAGGAATTTTCGCTCGATTTCGAGATGAGACATGCCGGATTCACCAACCGAGAAATTTCTGCCGCCACCGGCTTATCGGTTTCTCGAAGTAGAGCAGAGCCGCGATGCTGAGAATGACCACGGCCGCCAGATAGCGTCCGGCCACCAAAGCCCCCATCCCGGTCAACAGGGCGAACAGCGTTAGTATTTCCTTGAGGGCATTGAAAACGGCGTCTTGATCGTTCATGTTCAGCGGACTCGCATCATTTCTTTCCGACGTGCTGCATTTGATCCTGAGCCCACTCTTCCCAGTAGGGTTTGGGGTGAAAGCGTTCATGCAGGAAGTCCACGAAAGTTCTGACTTTCGCCGAGAGATGCTTGCGGTGTGGATAGACGGCATGGATTTCAAGCGGCGCGGGTACGTAATCGGTCAGCACGGCCTGCAAACGGTTTCTGCGAATGTCCTGTCCCACCATGTAGGTCGGCATGATGACCAGCCCCAAACCGCTTAGCGCGGCGATACGCAGAGCATCGGCGACGTTGGCTTGCATGGTCCCGCTGACCTTGATGACTTTAGCTTCCCCGCCTGGAATGGTGAACTGCCAATGATCCCTGGGTGACAGGCTCAAGTTGACCAGGCAATTATGGTTGCGCAAGTCCTCCGGTGTCTTGGGGATGCCATGCTTGTTGAAATATGCGGGGGCTCCGCACACCACGCGCTGCGAAGTACCCAGCGAGCGGGCGATCAAGCTGGAGTCCTGGAGTTCATCGAGTTGGATGGCAAGATCGAAACCTTCTTCGATCAGGTCGGCGTAGGTGGTCTGAAGCGTGAGATCGACATGAACGTCCGGATAGACCTCCATGTAGGCGCTGATCGCCGGCGCCAGGTGATAGGAACCAAAAAACGGCGTTGCGCTGACTTTCAGCAAGCCGCGAGGCTCGGTTTGCAACCGGGTTACGGCGAGTTCCATCTCTTCCATGTCATCCAGTATCTGCCGGCAACGCTCCAGGTAGACCGATCCTACCTCGGTCAGGTTGAGATTGCGCGTGGTCCGGTTCAACAGCCGTATGCCCAAGCCATTTTCGAGTTGCATGACATGCTTGGTGGCCATGGCTCGCGATAGACCCAACTCCTTGGCCGCGGCGGCAAAGCTTCCTGCCTTGGCGACTTTGGTGAAAACTAGCATGCTGGTCAATTTATCCATGGCAAATGGGTTGGTTATTTGCTTGCTGGTAATATAAATGGGCGATTAGTCGCGCTATTGTAAACAGAATGCCTCCTGAGAGGGGGAAGTACGCCCTTGACTAAGCTTTGGGAAGTTCGGGCTAGCTTAGGGTTAATGGCCGGTTTAGTCACTAGCCTGGGCCAACGGAGCCGAAAAAGCGCCGGGTGGGCGGGAAGCCCGACGATCGGATGATCCGGCGCACAGCCCTGGGCGCTCATCCTGCGGGTGGCTCGTCTTTCAATGCCAGCCCAATGTAGCCGTTGGCGTTGCTGATGGGTTGCACCGTCCACGGCTTCGTCAGGCCAGGATTGCCGACTGGATACACGGCTTGGCTTTATCCCGTATCTTCCTGATGCTAAAATCATTCCATAGCAAATCACTAGGAATTGTAAGAGTGATCAGGGCCGTGCCGCTGCCGATTTTTTTCGTTCCTACACCATGGAGTATTACATGACATTCGAATTGCCCCCTTTGCCTTACGCAAAAAATGCGCTGGAACCCTTCATTTCCGAAGAGACACTGGACTACCACTACGGCAAGCATCATCAGACTTACGTCACCAACCTGAATAATCTGGTCCCTGGAAGCGAGTTCGAAGGACTCTCTCTGGAGGAGATCATTCGGAAATCCAGCGGCGGTATTTTCAACAACGCCGCTCAGGTCTGGAATCATACCTTCTACTGGAATTGCATGAAGCCCAACGGTGGCGGACAACCGACCGGTGAGCTGGCAGACGCCATTAGCAAGAGCTTTGGATCCTTCGAGAAATTCAAGGAGGAATTTACCAAGTGCGCCGTGACCACGTTTGGTTCGGGCTGGGCCTGGCTGGTCAAGAATACCGATGGCAGTCTGGCCCTGGTCAGCACCAGCAATGCCGGGTGCCCCCTGACCAGTGGGCAGACCCCATTACTGACATGCGATGTTTGGGAACATGCTTACTACATCGTCTATCGGAATGCGCGTCCCAAGTATGTTGAGGATTTCTGGAATGTTGTGAACTGGGACTTTGTCGCTTCCAACTTCGCATCATGATCCAGTCCGGATACGTCAATCACTGATTCCTGGCCGAACCGCCGGTCCCCCAGGGACCGGCGGTTTTTTGTTGTGTGGAAGCCAGTTCGTGAACCTGTAGGCTCAGCCATGCCAGACTCAGCCACCCATCCGTTTTCAATCCGTACTGTGCTCTTGATCATGGTCAGGGGGGAATTAACTAACTCAGTCACCCTGACCGGCGCTGATGCTGATGCTGGCACGGGACTTGACCCGGCCGCGGGGCGGCTGATGAGTAGGGTGGGATGGAAGCCAATAATACAGGGGTTATCTGGTTATATCCTGGCCAGGATGATCGAGAGAGTGTGAAAAATCACACCGTCTCACCTGCCATGGCCCGAGCGCCCGGCGAGGATCGACCTGTGGCAGCGGGCCGGTACATTGCAAGCTCAAGGCTTGCAATCTAGTTCAAAGTCTTCGAGTGGATAGGCGACTTGTTCGTGCGGAGCGGCAGTGTGCTGGGCCGTTGGCTCGATTGAGCCAACCGAAGTCGTCAATGCAACCTTCAGCAGGCTTTGCAGAAACAGAGATAAGACTTAGGATTCCGCATTCCGAATCGGCACGGATCGGCTTCAGGTGACCGTGGCGCCCATCACTCCAGCCAATGCGCGGGCATCCATGAACTCATTGCAGCCATGATATCTGTCGATAGTGACTATATTTTGAATTATCCCGGTGCAACCGTGCCAGGGCGGTCAACCGCCTTTGCGTCGGCCATGTCGCAGGAATTTAGGGAGCATACCCAGGAATATGAAACTTGCCACCTTCACATTTGGATTGACTGCGCTGCTCTGGATTCACCCGCCCGTGCTCCACGCCGAGGATCTCACCTATGGCGAGATGGTACGCACCAAACTGGCCTCGGGGCTCACCAATATGACTTTTGGCCTGGCTGAAATCCCCAAAAATATGATCAATACCTCTAACGAGGCCAATGTTCTGTTGGGGGTTACGGGTGGGTTAATGAAAGGGACGCTGCATACGGTGGGGCGGTTACTGGCGGGTGGGCTGGATTTCATAACTTTTCCTGTTCCATCTCAACCCATCACTCATCCGATCTACGTCTGGCAACAATTCAATATCGATACCAGCTATGGTCCTTTCTTCGACATGAGTAGAACTCCGCCCATGATGAAACCTGGCTTGCCGCCCAAGGCTCAGAACCCGGCTCCGGCCGGCCAGCCTTGAAGGTCGGTTGGAATCATAAAAGAGCATTAACGCAGAGCCACATTATCGGAACAGAGGCAATGGAAGCGGCTATCCGTGGTCTGGACGAACTCTCGGTAACCCTTATCGACTTCTGTCAGACTCCGCTGTGTGTCCTGGACGACCAGGGCCATGTACTTGCCATCAGCCCCAGCGCGCGAAAAGCCCTCCGGTTGGGCGGCGAGAATCCAGTCGGGTTGAATCTATTGGCCAGAATGGGGCTGGACAGGACCAGACTGGACGAACTCGGCCACGAAGACATTCGACGGGGCTTCAGGGCGATCGCCATCACCTGGCCGCTGGATGATGGAGAGACGCTGCCAATCACCTGTGGAATCCTCACCCACCGAGAATCCCGTCCCTGGAAGTGGCTCCTGACGATCGACCCTGGTAATGACTTCACCAGCGAAGTCTGCGATATCGAGGGCCACTTTCGCGCCATTGTCGAAACCATTACTGATGGTGTCATTGTCATCGACCAGCAGGGGATCATTCAACTCATCAACCCGGCGGTCGAGCAGATGTTTGGTTTTTCCCGCCAGGAATTGATGGGGACCAACATCAATATCCTGATGCCATCACCCGATCGGGAACGGCATGACGAATATCTCCGGCTGTTCTGTCAGGAAGGGGGCGCCAGAATGATTGGCAAGGGACGGGAAGTCATGGCTCGGCGCAAGGATGGCTCCAGGCTTCCCATCCACCTCTCCGTGGGGGAGTTGGGCAAGGATTCCCACCGATTTGTCGGTATCGTTCATGATCTCAGTCAACGGCGTCGGGCGGAGGAGCGGGTCGCGCTGCTTTCCAGCGCCGTGGAGCAGGCGCCCGCCGGAATCCTGATCGCCGACCTCAACGGCAATATCGAGTACGTCAATGAAGGTTTCAGCCGCCTGACCGGCTACCAGGCCGAAGAGGTGGAGGGTAAGAACCTGTTCGTTCCCGGTTCCGTGATGACATCGATCTCCAGCAATGCTCCGCTCTGTTGGCGGCTGCTCTCCACGCGGGATTGGCAGGGGGAAATCAAGGATCAAAACAAACTCGGAGAACCTTATTGGGCATTGGTGACGTTTTCGGCCATCCAGGACAATAGGGGGGTGCCCATCCGGCTATTGGGTCGATTTCAGGACATTACTCAGCAAAAGATTGACCAGGAGGCTCTGGCAAAAAGCGAGGAGCGCTTTAGCGAGGTGGCCAGGATGGTGGGTGAATGGCTCTGGGAGCAGGATGCCTCCGGCCATTACACGTATTGCAGCGATGCCGTTGAGGATATTCTGGGATTCAAGCCAGCGGAAATTCTTGGCAAGCACTACCAGAGCCTGCTGACGGATGCCGATCGCAGAACCTGGTTCGAAATGTTGCCCGCCTCCAAGCGTATCAACAAGCCTTTCCACAAATTGATCAATCATTACCGGCATCGCGATGGGCATGAGGTGTTTACCGAATCCAGCGGCACGCCTCTCGTCAATCAGCAAGGAGAGACCGTCCGCTGGCGCGGGGTGGACCTGGACATTACCGAACGCAAGCGGGTGGAAGACGCTGTCCGCCTGCGTGAACGGGCCATCGAGGCGGCCAGCGTGGGCATCGCGATCGCGGATGCCCGGCAACCGAATTTCCCCAATATCTATATCAACTCCGCCCTGTGTCGCATCACGGGCTATGAAGAGCATGAACTGTTGGGGCGTAGCTTGCGTCTTCTGCAGGGCAAAGGGACCGACGAGAATGCCCGTGAAGTCATTCGCCGGGCCCTCGCCACCGGTCAGCGCTGCGAGGTCATCATCCGCAATTACCGCAAGGACGGGACAGGTTTCTGGAATGAACTGATGCTATCGCCGGTACACGACGAAAAGGGTGAGTTGACTCACTACATCGGCATCATTGCTGACATCAGCGAGCGGAGGCGGGCGGAGGATGAGCGCCATGAGCTCGAAATTGCCCGGCAAATCCAGATGTCCTTGTTACCGAGTCTGCCCCTGACCCTATCCGACCTTGCCGTAGCCGGTATCTGTATCCCGGCCGCTCAGGTGGGTGGCGATTATTATGACTACATTTGTCACGGCGGTTATGTTGATCTGGTTGTCGCCGATGTATCCGGCCATAGTGTCGGTGCGGCGCTCATCATGGCCGAGATGCGCAGTACCCTGAAGGCCGAATTGCGCCGCAACGATATCCAGCCCGAGAGCACTGCGCAACTGTTAAGCGGGCTCAACGAAATGTTGTTCGATGACCTGAATGGAGCGGATCTCTTCATTACGATGTTTTATCTGCGCTATGAGCGGTCCACCCGTCGTTTGCGCTACGCCAGTGCCGGGCATAATCCTCCGCTCCTGTTGAAACATTCCGCTTCGTGCTGTGTTGGCCTGGATGCCGATGGCATGATTCTCGGCGTTAGTCCGAATATCACCTTCGAGGAAAAGGAATTGATTCTGGAACCGGGAGATCGCCTCCTGCTTTACACCGATGGTGTAACGGAAACTCAGAACGAGATGGGTAAATTTTTCGGTACCCAACGTCTTTGCAAGGCCTTTACCGGGCAACGCGGGTTTCCCCCCGAGGTGACGCTGGAAAACATCCTCGATCAATTGCGCGATTTCCGAAAAACGGGCGCCTTTCTGGACGATATCACTCTGGTGTCGATGAGTCTGAGTTGAATGAATTCCGTGGAAACCCGGGCTTCAAGCTCACGGATCGTGACAACATTTATGACGGCCACCAGGCCCGGTACGCTCGCTCATGTCTAAGCCCGTCAAACCCTCCAACCTGACTGAGTGGCATCGAATTGACCTGTCCCCCGAGGAACACGCCGGAGGAGAGGCCGAGGTCATCGAAAGCGCATTCAGGCAAATCTATTACGCCTGCAATGCCCCATTGGGCATGGCGCTACTGAGCGCGGCTCGGCCGCACGGGGAGGGACTCAGTCTCTATTTCACCCCAAATTCACTGCCCCATGCCCGAGCCCTGGTCCTGGCGTATTCAGCGGTACCGGACGGGCCTCCCAAGCAAATGAAGCTCCAACTGAGGGTGGGCGATGCCGCGTTTTCCATGAACCATGCCAGAGCCTTTTAAGCGCTGGCTTCGGCAACCGCGTTACGCCTGGAAAATATCCACCTTGGTTTCCAGGCACTTTCTCAGACTGAGATCATGGGCGCCCAGCTCAAACCAACTGGCGGGTTTCTGATAGAAGTCGAGACCCCGACCGATCTTTATGACCCAGCCATTGTCCAGACGGATTTCGCGGTCATGCAGATTTTCATTCAGCTTCACATTCAAGATCACATCGGCATCCAGGAGGCTTTGCTTTAATTCCTCCAGCTTGTCCGCGATCTCGGCCAACTGGGTGTTATCGTCATACCCCGTGACCAGGCTGATGGTTTTCACGGTTCCACTCCGGATGACGGTTTCACAGAATCGGACGAAGTTCTGGATCTGGTGCGGTAACCGGATATAAGGGTCCTCGATGGTCAGCGCCTTCGCTCCCGGCAAGTAAGGACCGATGATGGATTCATAGCTGTAACCGGTGTCGCCATACAGGATCGTAAAGTGTTTTTCCTTGGGATTGCTTGGGGAGCCGCTCTGGCCGCGCTGGGCAGGATGGACCGATGGTTCCGGCGGCGCTGTTGCGCCGATTGCGGAATTCGGCACGGAATCGGCTTCAGCAGACCCAGGTGCGAACGGATCCGCCGCCGGGTTCAAGCGACGGCGGGCCGGTTGCTGGGTCGCGGCGGCCGATTTCGATTCCGGACAATGTACGACGACCTCTTCACCCGTGGCCTTGAAGAACGACAACTGGATGTTGGCAAACTCATCATCGGGTTTGCGTTTGTTCATTTGTTCCTTCACCCGCCGTCGGCATTCCGTTGCGTAGGCGACGTATTCCTCGAATTCGACGTCATTGGGCGGATCGCCCGGATGCAGGATTTTCAGGAACGCGCAGACGGTCTTCTTGATACCCTTTTCATCCCGGCCCTCGATCGCCTGGCCCAGACGCACCCGCCGGGTCACTTCCTCATAGCGGTTCGTGTGCTTGAACTGATAATGGAAAGCCTCGGCCAGATAGTCGGTGATGAAACCGTAGCGATGGGTCAGGAATTCGCTGCTGTTCTTGGGCATCTCCCAGCCAGGAATATAGGCCGCGAAACGGTCGAGGATGGCCAGGTCGAATTCTGACGGCAGTGGTAAAAACAGATCATGTTCCGTCGAGTTCACCACCTGATGCACGGACTCGTCGAAGTTGCCCACGAAGCTGAGACTGGCATCGGCGATGACTTCCGCCCCGCGCGAGAAGCGCCCATTGGCCATGAAGTCCTTCATGATCTGGATGGTATCGGGATCCTTGACCTTGATGCCGCCAACCTCGTCGAAAGCCACGGTATCCCAGAAACCGACCAACCCCACCTTGCGTCGGGCATTGTTATAGAACAGCGTGGCCTTGCTGGCCTGTCCGCCGGAAATCAGCGTCGCATACGGGGAAAATTCACTGAAGAAAAATGACTTGCCGGTCCCCCGCGGCCCCAACTCGATAGAGTTGTAATTGGGCTCGACCAGGGCCGCCAGCCGGGCGATGAAATGCAGCTTGACCCGCGGCGACAGCTTGGTCGGCTCCAACCCCACCGAACGCATGATGAGGTCCAGCCACTCATCGCGCGAGAACCGCCGCCGTCCCGCCGTGTAGCGCTCGAAGTCGAACCGGGACAGTTGAATGGGCCGCAAATCTTCGATGTAGAAGGCATAGTCGTCCTCCTCGATGTCGTTATGCGCCAGCGTGACCTCGGCCCAGATACCGCCCTCCAGCAGGCGGTCGTTATCCCGGTAAAACTTCTCGCCGATGGCGATGCGCTGGGAGTTGAAATTCTCCAGCGAGGCCCAGTGACGCTTTTCCTTCTCGACGTAGCGCACATGAACCTTGTCGATGAAGCGATGGGAGCCTTTCGTGGCGACCCTGGACTGGGCGGCATTGGCTTCGTCGGGCCGGACGTAGTTGTCATGCAAGGTGGCCAGAACGGCTTCCATCCCGGCATCCATTTCCGCCTGATCGTCGCTGGCGCAAAAGCGCGCCAACAGGAACTCCAACACAAACGTGGGCACATTGGTGCCTTTCTTGATGCGGTGCAACAAATCCTTGCGGACGATCCGGCCATCGAAGGCGGCGATCAACTTGAGATCCAGGGCATCTTTCTCGTTCATACCGGGTAGTCCGTTTCAAGATTCAGTGAAGCATGGCTGGCCAGGGTGGACGGATTGAGGACGACAAGGCGGAATTTGCCCTCGAAATCGGGTTCCATGCGGATGGCGACCTGCAACCTTTTCCCCGGCGGCAGAACCAGCGTGCCCGTCGCGGGATTCACGTCGCCGCCGGGACGCGCCTCCCCGACCACATTACCGTGCCTGTCCCGAGCCTCCAGCAGCACCTCGATGCCGGCCAACGCGGCGCTGTCATCGTCGGCAAACAAATCCGTGGTCTGCCCATCCCTGGGCAACAATTCAAGCTCGATGACGGGTATCCGCGTCGTAATGCGGCTGGCGCCATGCTTGTAGCTCAACACGACCTTCAGCTTGCGGGCGGGCGTGTGGCTGTCGGGCTTCAAACGCGCCACCAGGACGGGCACCACGGCTTCCGCCAGGGACGCGCCACCGTGAAAATACAAATGCCCGCAACGATAGGGCGCCATGCTTCTGGGCATGGCCGCCTGGGCGAAGTCGCCCCGGATACCGAGCTTCATGGTACTGATGACCAGGTTATGGCTGTCTTCGACGCCATCCCCCAGCCACAGCCGGTCGTGGGCATTGATTGGCCAGTTTCCCTGGGGCTTGGCACAGACATCACCCGCCCCGGCCTGAGCGTTCAGAAAGAAGCCATGGTCGGTGGCAATGATGGCCTCCTTGAACCCCAGACCCCGCAGCCGGTGCAGGGCCGCGCGGATGAGCTTGAGCGTCCCGGGAATCAGGCCCAGGGTGGTTTCGGGATTGCTCTCAAGCTGGCTGTCGATCTCGGTAGAGCGCAGGACTAGTAGATCCACCGTATCGGGCAGGATCGGTTTGCCGCGCACGAAATCGCTCAGAACCCTCTCGGCAAAGCGGTCCCCCAGCCTGCGTTTGAAGGCCTCCATGCGCTGGCTGACATTGGCGACGGGCGCGGCGTCCAACCTTGGCAGCAATGACTCATTCCGCAGACAGAGCGTCAGGCTGGAAGAGGCCTCCGGCAGCAAGCTCGCCATACCCACCGGCGTGATGGTGGGTAACTGGGCGTAAGCCGCCTGGAGTTCGACCGGGCCGTCCTCGGACAGCAGTTTCTCCAGCGCCACGCCAAGCTCATAGCGCAGGGCATCGACCATCAGGTAGGCCACCTTGTGGCCACGTTCCTTGAGCCGATCGGCGACTAGGCGCTCATAGACGGCGGCATTGGCCAGGCGTCCAGGCGGCGGCCAGCCGCTCGCTTCCAGATGTTTCACGAAAACGGATTGCACTTTCTCAGCCAGGCGCCGATACCGTTCCCGCGCCTGCTCGACGACCTCCCGCATCCAGTCATGTGGATCGAGAAAGTCCCCCACCGCCTGTTCGAACTCCCGCTGCAGACGGTCAGCCTCCCGCAGACTGACCAGATAGAAATCGATCAGATCGGATTGTGTGCGCGAATGGTCGGGTAACTGCCGCTCATGGTCCTCGCAAGCCTCGATTAGAGCCAGCCCGGCGCGGACCAGCTCCCACTGCGCCAGGCTTTCGCCCTTGCTGCGCCAGATGGAATGTTTGTGCCGCGCCAGCACCACCCGGGTGGCGTCCATATCCCCCGAGGTGAGTCCACGGATGGCGGCCCGCAGGAAGGTGCGCTCCTCGAAGGGAAAAGTGTCGCGCTCGCCTAGGTCTTCGATGGCATCACACAATTCCGCCAGATTGAGACCGCGCTCAGGCGACTCGACGGCTTCCGCCCGCTCGATGTAAACCGCACGTGTCTTCGGATCGCCGCGTAGTCGGTCGCACACATCCTCGATCACCGTCCTGGCTTCGATGGGCGCGTGGGGGATCCCCTTCACGCTGTCCGGCAAAGCGGACGGCAGGTCGAATACGAACTCACTGAACAGCACATAGGGCCACAACTCATCCGCCAGCGCGGACCAGGTCTTGCCCCGGGTTCTCAGGGTCAAGCCCACGGTAGCGCGGAGGAAGTCGCGCGCCTCCAGAACCCATCCCTCCTGTGCTTTGAGCGCCGCCGCTTGGAAATCGCTGGGGACCAGGAGCGCGAACAGGATTTCCCGCCCGGATTCCACCTTCAAGGCCGCGCGCAGTTGAGGCCAGTTCACCCCGCCGCCTATGGCATCGATCACCGCGAACGCCGGTTCCGCCAGGGTCGTGGCGAACACCTTGCGGATCTCGGTGGCAAAATCCGGACGCGCCCGCAGGCACAGGCTCAGGTAGTCATCACCGTCATCCCGGGGAAATACCGCACCGCAAACCGCGTAGACCGCATAGGGGTCCGCCTGCTTCTGTTCATCGGTCTCGGGCCGCTTGGCGGGCACGTAGATCAACACGCCCTCCAGGGGCGCCTTCGGCCGCCCCACCTCGCGCAGCGCCAGCAGGGCCGCCTCCCGGCTTTCGATACTGCTTGCAGAGGTGTCAATGACGCGCACCTTGTTGGTCGACAGGTCAAAGCAAGGCTGCTGGTAGCGCCGTTCGGCGTCGTACACCACCAGGCAACCCGCTGCCTCCAGACGTGGCCGCAGCACACTTTCTCGAATGAATTCAGCAATGCTCACAGGTTTCCCCAATGGTTGTCGCTCGTAGACTTACCACAAAGCCATTTGTGGATCATGAAGCGCCGATCAATGAGCCACAAATCCGTTTGTTGCCAATCAACGCACAGCAAAAAGCCTCCCGACCTTTATCACCATCATCGGCGTCAGGTTATACGGTTTCACCTTGCACAAGGCCCGATAGCGCTCGACCCGAATCGACTCGATGCGTGGGATACCCGAGCCGAGCTTAGGCTCAGCCGTCGGCATGGTTCAGTTCCCCGGATTTTCAAAGTCGGAATTCCTCCAATGGATCGGCCAGCGTGTCATCAATTGGCGGCCAGCCACCCGCATCGCCCTGCTCCAGCGTCCAGGCGACGACCTCCAGCGGGTCTTCGCCGGCGGCCAGTTTTTTGTTTTCTTCCCAAATCAGGTCGAATCGATGGTCCAGCGTTTCACCCGCCCGCAAGCGCCGCGCCGTGGCGATGATCGACTCGACCCGGCCCAGTCGCCGCTCCAGTGCGGCGATTCGGGACTGCCGGCGGCGCAGGGTATCGCCCATGAAGGCCAGGGCCCGCGCCGAATCACTCCAACGCTCGCGCAACTGGCCCAGGATGGCCAGTACCGCCTCGGTGGATAGATCGTCGGCATGGACCTGATGCTCGACGAACACCCCTTCCACCAGGGCGATGAAGACCGTCTTTTGGAGCCCGGCCTCCCGTTTGGCGCCATATATCGGCTTTCCGTTCCCGTCCAGGAACAGCGTCTCGAAAAAGACGCGCACCCCCGGCAGACAACCCGCCACAAAGTCACCGGGACGGTAATGGCCCAGTCCGCGCTCGAAGCGCTTGCTTTGCAGCTCCACCTCGCGGCCATCGACTTCGACATAGAACGAATCAAACAGTCCCATGGGATACTTTCCTGAGATGGATTACAGCGGGATGATCGATCATCGAACCATTCGAGGTAGTCATAGTATCCAGCGGCCCATTCATGGCTTAAGTCCCAAGCGAACCCAGTCGCGGCGGGCTTTCGACGCGAAATGCGGGCAGTTCATACCATCAGCTTCCTGGCATTTACACAGGCATCGACAGACGTTGAGGTCGACCTCCAGCCTAGCGCAATTCACTGCACGTAATGACCCTGTTGCATGATCTGGTCAAGGTGAAAATCGAAGCGATCGTTCCAGTAAATACGCTGGTTTTTGAATTTTACGGCCTTGAATAATTCAGGATCATAGAGCGGTTTATAACAGGGGATTCTATCGACCTCTGCCTTGACATCGAAATCAATGACGGATCCGTCATCCAGGTAAATCCGCAGAACATAATTCTCCCTAATTTCGACCTGTTGGAGTTTCATAAAACGGGTTACTCTCAGTGCAATGGTTCAATACGGTACGGTTCCTGACCAGAAACCGCCAATTTCCAGTCCACCATCAGTGATTCACGGTGCAGTTCTATCCAGGCCTGTACCAAACGGGTTTGCTTGCGCGGCAAGTCACCGCTGATGACTTCACCATCGAGTATCAAAAACACCGCTTCATCAACCTGGTATTCGGCGTGAATAGGCGGCAGATTGTGTTTACCCCGATCATAAAAATACATCATGATCTGAATGCCATAAAAAACTGAAATGGTCGGCACTATTTCCCCCTGCCACGTGATTTTTTCGGCTTGGCTTCCGGCGCGATATACAAGTCCTCCAGCCCGTGCGCAATCGCCAGCGATTGGTCGGTCTTGCAGTTCTCGCGCACGCGCTCCGGCCAGGTGTTCATGGCCAAGTGCGCCCAGTCGTAGTCGCCTTTTTCCAGCTTGGTCCAGGTGTCCTTGAGCGCCTTCTGTCAAGGCTTGTGGCGGAACAGCGGCCACAGGAGCAACGCCTTAGCGTCCCCTAAGAGCGGGTACGTTGAAATCGTCATGGACGGCTCCAGTCTTCCAGCCTCAGGCCTAAATCCTTGAAGTGAAGCGTGTTGTTGGTAACGAGTACGGAATTTTTCTGGATGGCCGTGACGGCAATCAGCAAGTCGGCATCTTCAATCGGACGCCCCAATCGGTGGCGCTCGGCCCAGAGCGTGGCGGAATGAGCCCAATGCGCCTGATCGAAAAGGGGCTTGTCCCAATCAAGAATCAGTGTTTCGTATTGGGCCAGGTTGCGAGTCGCGCCCTTGAGCAGCAGATAGCGGCGAATTTCATAATCGACTACCGGGCTAAGAACGAATCCCATATCGGCCTCGCTTTTGAGTGCGTCATAACGCGTTCGCACCTCGGGGCGGCCACGCAGCAGAAAACTGATGATGTTGGTATCCAGCAGCCAGTTCATGGCTTACTTCCCCAGCGAATCCATTCGGACCGGGTGTTCGGCGCGAAACGCGGGCAGTTCATCCCAAATCGCATACTCCGCCTCGGTCAGCGGCCAATCCAGGGGATCTGATGTTGCCTCCTCAATAGGTTCAATGACCACACGCAAGCGGCAACCGGTGGGTAACGAGGCCGGCAGGGTGCAGCGCAGTTGATGTTCTTCGGTAACAACCGTTTCAATGATGACGGCATTCATGGTTAGCTCCTCATGGTTTTATTCAGCCAGTGCACGGGCATCACCCGTCCCGTCATAGCCTCTCATCCCGCCTTTTTCTTGCCGCGTGGCTTCTTCGGGGCAGCCTCGGGCTCGACATAGAGATGCTCCAGACCATGCGCGATGGTCAGCGACTTGTCGGTTTTGCACTTCTCGCGCACACGATCGGGCCAGTAGTTCATGGCCAAGTGCGCCCAGTCATAATCGCCTTTTTCCAGCTTCGCCCAGGTGTCCTTCAAAACCTTCTGCCAGGGCTTGTGGCGGAATAGCGGCCACAGTGGCGCGGCGCTGATCTGCACGCCATCGTCGTGGTTGAGCTTGTAGGTAGGCGCGAGCTTGAGAAGTGTGTCGCGCAGCTCGATCAGCTCCAGCTCGAAGGCTTGCAGGGCTTCGAACTGCTTCTCGTCGTCGCGCGTGCGGGCTGATCCCTTGTTACGCAGTGAAGTAAAGTCAGCGCCGACTTGTTTGAGCTTGGGTTCGACGAAGTCGTTAATGGCTGTGTACAGCGTCTGACTGGTGAGACTGGGGTAATAGACCCACAGCGTGTAATTGCCGGACGTCGTGCTCAGCGGCCAGTAGATGGGGGCTTTTCGGCCGCCAGCGGTATATCTATTCAGGTGGTCTGCAAAGAAGCCAGAAACCCGATTTACATATGCCTCCAGGTCTTGAAAGCCAAGCTCACCGCAGATCAATACCTCATTGATAGTGCGAACTTCAGACAGTACGTCAAAACACTCGCGAATGTGTGAAACGAGCTCAGACGCACCTATCTCCTCGGACGACAAAATCCCTTTGGGCGCAATCTTGATTGGGTAAGGCTGCTCTGATGGCTCTTTTTTAACCTCCTTAACAAGCATTCCTGGGGGCGTTTGGAGGAGTGGGGCAAAGGGATTGGTATCTGAATTGACTGCTGCATCCTCAGTAACAGCTCTGATATCCCAGCGTCCAAAACACAAACCGAAGGCATAAGAGATTAGCCCATCAACAATCTCTCGCTTACTAGCAGGAGCAACAGCGTCATCAGAGGGTTCATCAGCAGACTCAGCCGATTCAGATGTCTCCTGGATGCCAGCGTTAAAGGCAATTGCCTCCTGCAAGTCACGCTGCACCAAATCATATTCATGTTCGGTGAGGCCATAGTCTGCGGCAAGTTCAATATCCAGTGAGTCCCCAAGTAGAGAGTGCCTACTCCAATCACTGTCCATTTCCGCCTCATAAAAGAATGCAGGCTTCAGGAACTCACGATACGGCTCTTGCCCCTCAAACAAAGATCGGCGCTCGGCATAGCGTTTGCTGATTACATTTCTGCTGCGTTCCAGCAGCTTTGGCGAAAGTTTTCGATAAGGGATGGACTGGACCATGCCAGCCTGGAACTTTGGCCACTCAAACTTTTCCCCAGTCAATCTCGCCCATGAACTCCCTAGATTGGACGACGCTATGACGAGTGCGGTTAGAAGCTCGTCCCCTTGCCCAAAGCCCTGGGCTCGCCCAGCGGTTGGGATGGCTCCTGCGGGAACGATGTACGGCACCAAGCGAGCAGATCGAAGCATGTAGCTAAAACCAGGCTTGAAATACGCATCAACATTCTGGAGTCTGGCTCGAGATTTTCCGTTCTTATCAAGAAAATGAGTGTATTCAGCTCCTTGGTGGATCCACTTTGCGACCTGAAGGAGAGGAGAAAACCAAGGTGATGCTTTATCGGTTTTCGTGTACGTTGCCCAGCAGTGACCTGACCGGTCGCTGTCCAAAGTAGGCGCGCCCGAATCATCGACAGTGATGAGTTTTTCCGTATCTACTTCCCACCATTGTCGGAGAAAGCGCCAATCGTCGCCGGTTTGCATTCCAACTCTTATCGAGACCAAGCTCGGATCGATGGAGGGAAGCTTTGATAGCTGGCCAAGCACGTTCTGCGGAATCCAGTATGCGAATGACTGACCCGGCGACTTACGTAGAACCTCGACATCAATCTCAAATAGCTCGCCCGGATTTTTGCCGGCGACCAAGCTGCGAATAGCCTGCTCCTTGTCAGTACTAGTAAGCGCTCTTAGGCAATGAAGCTTTGGAGGTTGTTTGGCAGCCTGCTTGCTGAGCACATAAGCCGCAGCCTCCACCATGGCATCGTCCATGACGCCCATTCCCAAATCTGCAAAAAAGTTGGGAGTGCCCTTTTCGTATACAACACTCTTTCGCCAAGCCTCCATGCTGGACAGGAAAAACGGTGCTCTTGAGGTGATCGCACCAATCAGGCCATTTGCCCGCAATAGCTCCAAGCCTCGCTCGACAAAAATTGCAAGTAAATCGCTTTTGCTGCTCGGATAGGCTTTGGCGAGTTGATCCTTTGTATTTGAAGCCAGTGCGCCAAACGGTGGGTTCATTACTACGACGTCGAACAATTCACGGCAAAGATCGATGAGCCGGAGACCTTGCAATGCGTCCTGCGCAAACAGGCGCCCCTGATACGTCGACTTGGCCGCTTGGGCGAACTCAGTGAGTGCCGCACGCAGTCGCGCTTCTGCTTGCTGCCAGTTCGCTTGCTCCTGCTCGGCAAACAGGCCCGTTCCTTTGCCGACGTAGACCTGGCGTATCAAGTGCGGTAGGTCGCGCTCGACCTGGAGCAGCACACCCAACTCAGGCAGACCTTTGAGCAGTTGGAGGGTCCTCTCGAACAGCTCCGCATCTCGCTGGTCAAGGTTGGAAGCAAACTGTTGGCGCAACTCTCGCTCCGCCGGAGGTGCTATGGCAGCAAGCACATGACCGCGCCCAATCAAGGGGCGATCTTTGGCCTTGACGCCCGCATCGTGCCAAGCGCGCTGTGCGCGCAACCACAGCGCCAGGGAAGCGATTTGCGCAGCACGGGGATCGATGTCGACGCCATAGATGTTGTGCTCGATGATCAGTCGCGGCACGTCCCGCAGAAACGCCGCCTCATCTTCGTAGGTCTGGGTCAGTGGCTTGAAGGTGGCCTGGGGTTGAGTGGAGACATCCAACGAGCCTGGGCCGTGCTGTTGCTCCCAGGCCCAGGCCTCGCGATAGATATCGGCAAAGAGATCGAAGGCATACAGCCCAAAGTGCATGGAGCCGCAGGCTGGGTCCAGCAGCTTGAGGGTGCGCGGGTCGCGCAGCTTGGTGGCGGCCTGCGGCTGCTCGTCGGGCTTCACCAGTAGGTATAGGCAGCGATCGCGCAGGCCGGTTGCTCCGCCGGTGGCATTGAACCAGAGACGCCCCAGGGTGTTGTCCACCAGAAACTCTACCACATAGCGCGGCGTGAAGAACTGGTTGCGTACTGCCAGCTCGCGGCTGTTGCGCGGTGCCTGGCTGGCATCGCGCATCGCTTTGCGCTCTTCCTTGGAGTTGAAGTACTGGTAGATCCAGCCGATGGTTTCGTCCTCGCTCCACAGCGAGGCGATGTCGGCGTCGTTGATCAGGTTCAGGACTTGCAGCAGCGCAGCCTCGCGCGGGAACAGGCGCCCCTGCGGCGAGTAGCGGTCGAAGAGGCCCGGCAGGTCTTGTGCGAGTTCATCGAACACGCTGAACAGATACACGCGGTAGGTATCACCCGTTTCGCCCAGGCCGGTGCCGGCCAGGCGCGCATAGAGCTGAAAGCCCTTGGCCTGGAAGCCGTTACCGACCGACTCAACCAGCAGGCCACGCGCCTCCGCCATGCGCAGTGCCGCCAGGCGGTTCAGCACGGTAAAGGCCTGCTCGCGGACGATACGGTCCAGCCCCTGGGTGGCATTCATGTCGCCGCTAGCGGTGTAGTGCGCCAGGGTGTCGCGCAGGATGCGGGCGGATTCGCGCTGGGCATCGTTGATATGGCGCAGGCTAGTGAGCTCCGCGACGCTGCCCGCATTCGGGTCCATGCCGTAGTCATTCTGGAGCTGGCGGGTGAATTCCTCCTCCAGCACCCGCCGCGCGTCGTTGACGAAGCGCTGCAGGCGGTTTCTGGTGGTTTGGTCGAAGGCCATCGATTACACCTCGACCTGTTTGAGCTTTTCGATCAGGTCGCCGCGCCGGAAGGTGGCGGAGAGTTGCTGCACGGAGACCTCCTGACCGCCGTAGAGCGCTTTCAATGCGGTAGCGATATCCTGACTGGATGCGTTGAAATAGTCTTCACCCTGTTCGTCGGCGAATCGCCTGGCTTGGGTGAAGTTACGATGATCGAGACCTTCCAGCCTTACATCCAGGTCCTTGAGCAGACGGCGCCCCATCTGCATGGCGATGAAGCAGGATGCATAACGAACGAAAAGTGGATCGCCATCGTGCGGGCGCCGCCGATGATTTTCTGCGATGCGGTACAGCAGGGCGGCTATGACGATTTGAGCGCCATTGAGTGATTCCGTAAAGATGATGTTGTAGAGCTTGCCGAAGTGCTCGCGGGTCAGGAACTTGGCCTGGTGTGGCGCCTGCCGCCAGACGGCCAGGACGGCTTCGGCCGCCGCGCCCGTGGTGATGTCGGTGGGTTTGGCTACCGTGTCCATGCGTTTGCGCCGGTAGGTATACCCCAAATCCTTGATGCTCTGTTCAAGCTGCTGTTGCTTGGCGTCGTTGGCGCGCAGATCTTTCAAATCAACCGGGTTCTGACTGTTGGTGGCATGGGTGATTTGCAGAACCACATCGTTATCGTCGCTGGGCAGTTCGTAGAGACGCACCAGGACACTGGCTTGTGAGCTCAATGCTCGGCTTTCCTTTTCCAGTTCTTCGGCCGACTTGAAGATGGTCATGCAGGTCTGGCCGCCATTGACTATTTGCAAATTTTTGACCTTGATTTGAAATTCGCTTTGCTGCAAGGCGTTGTAGGTGAATTTGTCACAGACCAACGTCAGTCCGTTGTTGAAAAAATAGAAGTTTTCCGGCGCATCCGACCGCAGGGTGGTGCGAATGCCTTCGTTAACCCGATTGCCATGCAACCCAAGGTAACGGCGGATATTGCGCTCCAGCAGCCTTTCGCCATGTGTCTTCATGAGGGCGGCAATTTCCACCACCGGTATGCGGCCAATGCAGACGCGGCTGAAATTCATGTCTTCGACGATGGCCTTGCCGGTAAGTCGCAAGGTTTCGTCCAAGGGTTTGATGCGTTGCATGATGTTCACCAGTACATCATGGTTGACGTGTTCCCAGGTCACCTGGTCGCCAAAGCCGGAACGGTTGATCGTCGCCTGTGCATCGGTGTTCCACTTGAGGCCGTTATTGCAGGCGATGGCACGTACACGCGGGATAAAGCCGTCGCGAATGAGTGAACGGGCTTGTTCCACGTTGACGCGCAAGCGGTCGTTGATCGCTCCCAGGTCCGCTGAAGGGTCGAAGATGTGACGGATGGCGTTGACCATCGCCTCGACGCCGTTCTGCTCGAAATGTGAATGACCCTCCAGGTTGTTCTTGTATTTCGCCTGGAACAGGGTGACGCCAAATTCACCGTCGATTTCCTCGGTAATATGCAAGGCATCCACGCCAAAGTCTCCGCCGCCGTCGGTCAGGCAGTCGAAGGCTTCATCAAGGTCCAGGTCAAGCATGGTTTTGACGCACAGATACACGAAAGCCAGGGATTTCAGCCGACCACTGTCGGTGATGCCAAATTCTTCTCGGGCGCGCGCTCTGATTTCATCCTGAATCCCCGTGAGTCGCTGGTCTATGATGGATATGTTGATGTTCATATGGACGTAAATCATGAATAACGGTCCGACCGACGCATGGTTTCCACCATCGGTTCGCTCTCGGGGAGTGCCGACCGAAATGTCTTGAGCCGATTCAGGAAGGCCGCCTTGTCGAAGGGTTCCGCCGCCACTGGCTGCAGGTGTGAGTCACCGGTTGGGGTGACTTGCATCTCAACGGCATCGCTCGTCTTGAGCTGTGCCTGACGCGCGCAGGGGCCTGGAATGCGAACGGCCAGGCTGTTGCCCCACTTGCTGAGATGAATTTTCATTGAGGTTGGCTCCGGTTTGTAGATCCACGTCTCTACGATTCATGTGGCTGGCCATTCAAGGAGATGCGAATATCGATCTCGGCATAGCCGCCCAGCCGTGACTTGATCCTCTGGAGTTGCCGAATCAGCGCGTCGATGTCATCGGCGGAGGTCAACCTTAGCGGCACCGTGATCGCCTGGGTGAGTTTGCCTTTGCTTTGCTCGCCGGTCTCCCCATCAAGACGTTGACGTTGCCGTTCTTGCCCCTGCCGCTGGATGGAGCGCTTCAGTTCTTCAAGGGTACTGTTGATGTCGTAGTCGCGTGCCAGGAGCTTCTTGAGTCCGGCCAGGTCCTGACTGGCCTCCAGGGCAAGTCCATCAAGGCGGCTGACGGCGTTGCCGCGCTCTTCCTGGGTGAGCTCATCCCATTCGGGGATGCGCCGCAGGTCCTCGACGCCTTCTTTCAAACGCAGCTTCTGCAGGTCGGACAGGGTGATGACCGCCTCGCGTACTCGGCCTTTCAGGTGGGTGAGCTGCGAGTTGAAGTCGGCCGCATGCTTGAAGAAGTCCTCCTTGCCCAAGCGTTCCGACAGGGTAGCCAGATCCTCGGCTAACTCACGGCGCAACTCACCCGGCACGCCGGTATCGGGCAATTCTTCGATGTCGCGACGATGGGCTTGAAGATGCCTCAGAGTGGCGTCGAGCCCGTTGTCGAGCGCGCGCTTCACTTCGAGCGCCCACTTCAGGTTGTCGTGGATGGCCGAGGTCTCGGCGCCCAGACGCTGGGGGGCATCCGACGCATCGGTGAAGAGGACGTCGGCGAGGTCCTGGTTCAGTGTGCGGACGCGGTCGCTGCCGGCCAGCCCGAGGCCACCGAGCTTTTCGGCCAGTGAGCCGTAGTCGTGCTGGAAGCGCGGGAAGTGCTTGGCGGCGGCCTTGCTGATCTCCTGCTCCAGGGGGATCACCATGTCGCCTACCAGCTCGGTGAGCCGCTCTGCCGCGCGACCCAGGGTTTCGATCGATGGACGTTCGTCCCGCAGCGAAACGCCGATCGGCTTGAAGGTGTTGTTGGTCTTCAGGGCGTCGATCGCCTGCTGGCCAGCGGCGGTCACTTCCCGCCCCGAGACCTTGAGCTTGATCTCACCGGCCATCAGCATGGCCGCGACGATATAGCGGGTGGTATCGGGCGACCAGCCGAACGGGTCGCTGCTGAAGTGCTCCAGCAGCCGCTTGCCATCCATGGCGCCGTGTTTGTCGATGGTGTCGCGGAGGCTGATCATCGCCTTGTGGTCGGTCTTGAAGGAGGCGCGACCCGCCACGGTTTGCACCAGGCCCAGCGGGTCGAGGCTGCTGCCGATGGCGGCGGGGTTGGCGACCTTCAGGAATTTCTCGGCGGTGTCGGTACCCGCGCGTACCGGGGCTTCCACGTACCGGTCAAACACCTGCGCCGCCACGTCGCCAAGCAGTTTCTTCGCCGCTTCCAACAATTCGGCGTCCAGGGCCGTGACAGCAGTCACCTGGCCACGGAAGACGAACGAGCCTGCCTGCAGGGTTTGCTTGATCCTGCTCTGGAGCTGGGTGGCCAGTTTGGTGGCGCGGTCGAGCTGGCCGGTGCAGTAGTCCTTGACCTCCTGGTCGGGCTCGTTGCGGTGCAGCTCGGCGATGCGCTGGCAGCGATAGATTTCGTTCGCCAGATCGTCGAGATCGGGGTTGGACCGTGCCAGGAGGCCGATGACATTGCGATTGGCACGGCTGCGGGAGTCATCGAGCGTCCGATTCCTGGCGGCTTCGTAGTCGCTGGCGGGCGTCAGTTCCACAACCGTCTGGATGGTGTTCGTATCGCCCGTCAGACTGGTGATCGCGCTTCCGGCCTGGGTCTTCAGTCCGGTGGTAACGGCCATGGTGCCGTGCAGACTCACACGGGGCAGCGGGTCGAACGATTCGCGCAGCGCATCGTTGAAGATGCGCTTCACATCGACGGTACGCAGGGCGATGGCGCCACGCTCCTGCTCGATGTCGCGCAACCGTTCGCTGAGGAAGACCAGGCTGCCATCTTTCTCACCCAGCGGCACATGCACGTCGTTGAGCATGTCCTCGACGGCTTTCTTGACGGTGTCGAGCTGTGATGGCGCCGTGACGGAGGGATGCATCAGGCTGGCGACGTTCCGCACCGACACCGGCAAGTTGCCCAGGATTTGCAGCACGGCGACGGATTTCGCGATGTCCTGGTGGAGCTGAGAGTCCGGGAATCGGAGTTGCACCTTGCCGACCGACTGATGCACAGAGGGGAAGGCGCGACGGATGTCCTTCTCCAGTTCGTCATACAGGGTGACGGTGGTGGCCAGCCAGCCCACGGGCTGATCGGCCATGGCCTTGGAGCCGCCTTCGCCTTTCAGAACGTCCTGAATCACCTTGATCGCCGAACGCAGACCGATGCCGCCAGTGGACTTGGCCAGGGCGCCCAGCAGGTGCAGCAGGATGTCGAAGTGCGCCGGCAGGAACGGGTAGAGGTTGGTGAAGCTCAACTGGCTGAAATCGGCGTCGTAATACTTGGCGTCCCGCAGCTTGGTGTTATGGCGCAGGGCCTGGCCTTGAGTCTCGAAAAGCTTGCCGAGCTCGGTTTCGCCCGCGGGCGACTTGCCCAAGAGTCGCCGATAGCAGATCTCCTTGATGTCGCTCGATTCCAGGTCGATCTGGATCGGGAAGCGGTCCTTGAGTTTGTAGAGCTTGTCCGAGTTCAGCGCCGCGCGGGGGTCGTCCTCGGTGAGCGTTTGCTGCGCCGTGGAGATGATCCAGACCTTGCCTTCGCCCAGCCGCTTGAGGTTTTTGGCCAGGCCATCGAGGTTGAGGATCAGATTGTCGCGCGAGGCCACGTATTGGCCGACCTCGTCGACGATGAAGAGGATGTTCTGCTTGCCGCTCTTCTCGCGGACGATGTCGATCATCTCCTGGACGCGTTGGTCTTCAAACTGGAAGAACCCGTCGGTGCTGGACGAGAACGACTTGGCCTCGGGGAAGAGCGCCGGGTACATTTCGTGGGCGATCTTCGGGATCAGCCCGTCGATGGCCAGCGGGTTGTTTTGCACCCGTATCCAGGTGGCGCCCGGCAGCGCCTGGGCGATCCGTTCATGCAGCTCGGGTGTGCGCCCATCCTTTTCGATCATCCGCTCGAAGGCGGCGACCTTGAGATTTCTTGAGTACCCGGCCCATTGGAGCACCTTGAAGTACAGGACGGTGGAGACATCCTCCATCGTGGCGCCAGCCAGCATCTCGCTCGCCAGGTCCAGCATGACCACGGCCGCCGGAAAGCGTTTTGCCACAGTACCGAGTAGCGCCTTGGTCTGTGGCTTGTGCAGGCGGTCCTGCAAGTGGTGGATGAAGGGCGTACCGTCGATGGTGCATTGATCATCGAAGGCCAGACCGAGGTATTTGGTGAACGAGCTTTTACCGGAGCCATAGAAGCCTGACACCCAGACGCCGATCTCGTTCTCGCCGCCAGTCTCCATCGCGAGCTGCATGCGGTCGAGGAGCTTGCGGAACTGTTCTTCTATGCTCTCGGTGACCACGTATTCGGAGATCTCAGCCTTGAGGCGACCTTCTTGCGAGGCGCCGTAGGTGATGACCTTCTCGATGGTGCGGTAGATGTCCTTGCTGGGGTCGAAAAGTGAGCGGATGGTCATGATGGGTCGGTTGTCTGTGGTCAGTGGACGCTTAGCCGCCAACGTGGACGGAGCGGTAGTTGCCGTCCTCCGGATAGAAGCCGAGAAACTTCAAGCGTGTTTTGCCGGTGCGCAGGCCCGGATATAGGAAAACGGTCGGTACATGAAATTTGCCTTGAAGCTGGCTTTCAATGGCGCCGATGCGCAAGAAGGGATGCAGTGCCTCCAGATCGGTGACCAGCAGCAATGTGTTGTCCTTTCCTTCCAGCGGCGCAAGTTCATTTTCAAGCCGCTTCAACAGGGCGTTATCGGCGACCAGGATGTCGGCCAATGCTTGGTTCGTTCTCGCCCAGTCCATGGGTGCGGCTTTGTCTTCCATCACGCAAAGGGACCATAGCGGGTCTTCCTTGAGCAACGACCAGATTTGCTCGGCGATAGAGAAGGTGTGTACATCCCATCCATCTTGATGCAGCTTGGATAGCCATGCGGGCGTCTGCCGCTTCACCCCAAGGATGTGTTCCGGGGGGAAGATCAGGTAGTAAATGGGCTCGAAGCTCGCATGGCCGAGTTCGCGCCCGTGCCGGATGCGTTCGCGCAACTCGTCGAAATCAGCCTTGAGTGAGGACATCGCAGAGCGCCTCCATGTTGGGTTGTTTCCAGCCGATACGGATCACATCGCCCGCCGCCTGGACGATGAGCAATCCGTTCAGCGAAAGTCGCTTGATCTCTTCCAGCACGTCTTCGCGGGCCAGGCCAAACAGGCGCCAATCCTCGTGTGTCAGCAAGGCGTTGTCGCCAACGCCCACGAAGTGCAGTTCATGGGCCAGGTAGGCGGCTACGGGCGGGGACACCCGGAACGGCAGGATGCGACGTGTCGATCGTAATCCACGCTCAAGCATTCCATAGTCGGCGCAGCAGCCGGTCAGATATGCGGAAACACGCCGCACAGTGGTTTCCGACCAGCGCTTGATGGTTTTACCGTCGTCGATACCGCGTTCGACAAAGGCGCGAGTATCTTCATTGGTGATATGCGTGTAGCCGCCGGCGTAGCGGGGCCAATACACCTGGCGCACGAAGTCGCCGAGAATCGGGTTGGCGCGGCTGGTAAACACCAGCATGAGTTCCGTCAGGTTGGCCATGGCGAGGGTGGTCGATAGCCGCTTGAGGTGCGCCGCCGGTGCGCCGTTGTCCACCAGGTAGCGCGGAGCGAAGCATTCGAGGACGATGTTGCGGAGTCGGCGTGCGGTGACGGTCGGGAAACGGCCCGAAGCCAGCGCAACCTGATGTAACTGGTGCGCCGACATGCGCGGCGACCACAGTTCGAGCAGGGCCCTGGTCTCGTTGACGAGGCCCAGTCCTGCCTGGAGTTGCGTAGTGTAGGGCTTATGGTCGGTCACGTGGCTTTGCATCGGCCGTTATGGCGCCAGATAGGGATAGCTTTTGGTGTTCTGGGTGAACGCCGACAGGTAAGCCCCGGCAAGGGTTTTCAAGATGTCCAGGGAGTCGATATCCTGGATGCTCCCGACCACCGTAGGCCCCACGCGGGACTCGGCATCGCTCGTGGTCATACGCTTCAGCGCATCAAGGGCCGCCTCCTGGCTGAGAGGGGCCGCGCAGGCGAGTTCTTCGCCCAGGCGGGTTTGCAGTAAGGCGTGCAGGTCTTGCTCCAGTTCTTCGGGCAAGCGAAACAGGTGATAACTGCCGACGCTGAGATGCTCGTCGTGCAATCGCCTGGCGGCTTCCAACACACCGTGGTATTGGGCCAGCCGCGATGTTTTTGAAAACACCGGCTCCAGAAAGAGGCGGCTTGATGCTTCATAAAACGCCGTTGGCCACCAGTCGCATTGAGCACGTTCGCCGAGAAAGCCGACCAGCAGTCTCATCCGCAGTAAGGTCTGTTGGTGGGATGCCTTCATCTTGATGTATCTCCATTTCCCGCAAATGCCCCTATCGTAGGGCGGGGAGGACATAGGGTAAAGAATCAAACGCTCATATAGAGTGAGCTAGCCGTGGCTGTTTATGGGATATTTTCGCGGCCTCCGAAGGGTTCCTGGTCGGGATCGCCCCCCGGTGATGTACGCTTTCTGTTTTTCCAATCTGGAGTCATCGATGCGCAACCATGTTCTTGCCGCCGGTCTATTGTCCCTCATATCCACCTTCGCCATGGCGGACAAGGATGCCGTCATCCGCAGCACACCAGCGCAGCGTGCGGCCATCCAGACGCAATTCATGAAGGAACGCCTGGAACTGCCTGCCGACGTACTGGCCAAGGTTCAGGCGATCAACCTGAAATATGCACAGCAACTCGATCCCGTCTTGAAAGGGACCGACGGCAGGTTTTCGAAAATGCAACAAAGTCGCGGCATCATGGCAGCCAAGGACGCCGAGCTTCAATCTGTCCTGTCACCCAGCCAGTTCGAGGCTTACGATAAGGCTCGGGATGAAATCAAGGAAGCCCTCGTCTCCCGGGTAGGGCAATGAGGTTTCTTGCGACAAATCCTTGCACAGGGTTCTCAGAGTGCTGTCGATGAATCCGGCACCAGCCAGGCCGAACCGGCGTTCTTCAGGAGGGTACTTTACCGGATTGGCCATACCCCTGATCGGTTTCTGTGCGGCAGTCGATGAGTATTGGTGCGTCGCGCACCAATCTGGGAGCTATGGCCAGCCAGCCATGCCGGCGTGTTGGATCGGGAATTCACCCTGGCGTAGGTCGGATGACGCCGCTTCGAGCGCCATCGGGCAAAGGTGATCTCGGCGCCGCCGCCCGGTTCCGCTGGAAACCCCGCTCTTCGGGGGCCCGCTTGACTCTGCTTAGGGCGAGGCTCAGGTCAAACCCTTCGTCTCCGCTCAGGACAAGCTTGGTTCGGCATCGACGGGGTAACACGCCACCCCACGCTGAGCATGGTTGTTGCCCCACCCCGTTCTCTCCTGGGGAGGTAAACAAAATCAATGGCTTGCCATTTTTGTGGATGACCATGCCATTGCAGGGCCGTGACGTCGAACCAACTAGGGTAGTGTTCGCCACTCTCGGCCAGGTCTGGGCATGTTTCCTGCTAGGTCCTTGCTGAGGTTCAGACTACCCGGTCATCACCAGCCCCAGCCGGCAGGGTTGTCGATTACCGACCTCATCCCGGCAAAGCAAAGCCTGTTCGGCTTTGCGCCGATATCGTAGAAGAGGACACCGTTTTGGCCATTCTTGTCGGATTGGAACACAGCACCGAGTACCGGTATGACCGGCCGATCATGCTCTCGCCGCACGTCATTCGCCTGCGTCCGGCGCCACATACCCGCACTCCGATTCACCACTACCATCTTCATGTCGAACCCGCCGGTCACACGGTTTATTGGCAGCAGGATCCTTTCGGCAATATCGTCGCCCGCGTCGTCTTCCCGGAGAAGGTTGAGCGACTGAAGGTCGAGGTCAAATTGGTGGCGGAAATGACCGTCATCAATCCCTTCGATTTCTTCGTGGAGAATTACGCGAATGCCTGGCCGTTCGACTATGACCCGTTGCTGCGGCATGAACTGGAGCCCTATTTTGAAATCATCGAGAGCGGCCCCCGGCTGATGGCCTGGCTGGCCGACATCCAGCGTACCCCGACGCCGATCAACGATTTCCTGGTGGCCATGAACCAGCGTCTGCATCATGCCATCGGCTATACCATCCGGCTTGATCCAGGCATCCAGACCTGCGAAGAGACTTTCGAGCGGGGCACCGGTTCGTGCCGGGATACCGGCTGGTTGCTGGTGCAGATTCTGCGCCATCTGGGGCTCGCCGCCCGCTTTGTGTCGGGCTATCTGGTGCAGCTCACCGCCGACCAGAAGTCCCTGGATGGACCCTCGGGGCCGGAACAGGATTTCACGGATCTGCATGCCTGGGCCGAGGTCTACATTCCCGGCGCCGGTTGGATCGGGCTGGATCCGACGTCGGGGCTGTTCGCCGGCGAGGGGCACATACCCCTGGCCTGTACCCCCGATGCGGTCAGCGCGGCCCCCGTGACGGGTTACTCCGATAAATGCGAGGTGGTGGATTTTCAGTACGCCAATATCGTCACCCGGGTGCATGAGGACCCCCGCGTGACCAAGCCCTACACGGAAGAGCAGTGGGAGGACATCCGCCGACTGGGGCGCAAGGTGGATACCGAGATCGAAACGCTGGACATCCGGTTGACGCTGGGCGGGGAGCCGACCTTCGTGTCGATCGACGACATGGAGGGGGCGGAGTGGAATACCGAGGCCCTGGGACGCCATAAGCGGGAGCGGGCCGGCGTGCTGATACGGCGGCTGCAACAGGCGTTCGCGCCGGGCGGGCTGCTGCACTATGGTCAGGGCAAGTGGTATCCCGGGGAACCCCTCCCACGTTGGGCGCTGGGTTGCTTCTGGCGAACCGACGGGCTCCCGCTGTGGCGCGATCGCGAGCTGATTGCCGATGAGCACCGGGATGATGGCGTCGATGCGACCTTGGCCCTGCTGTTTGGCGAGCGACTGGCCGCCCGGCTGGGCATCGGGACCGAATGCCTGACGCCCGCTCACGAGGACTGGATTCACTATCTCTGGCGCGAGGCCAACCAGCCCGTCAATCTCGATCCGGTGGTCATCCCTTGGGCGCCGCAATATCGGGATGATCTCAGCCTGGCGCTGGCGCGCGGGCTGGATCGGGTGGCCGGCTACGCATTGCCGGTAGCCTGGGATTGGGGGCGGCAACGCTGGCATTCCGCGCCCTGGCATTTTCCCTGTAACACCCTGTATCTGACGCCAGGCGGTTCGCCCATGGGATTTCGGCTGCCCGTGTCGCAACTGCCCTGGGCGGCGGAAGTCGAGGAAGAGGTTATCGAGCCCGTCCCCGGTTCGCCTCGGTCGCCGGCGGTTGGATCCATCCCCTCCGCACCTTCACGCGGCGAGCCGCTACCCGCCGATGCCCGGCCGGAAGCCATCCGGCGACGCTACAAGTACTGGGCGGGTGTGCCGCATACGGCGCTGTGCCTGGAGCCGCGCGAGGGCCGGTTGTACGTGTTCATGCCGCCACTGAACAGTCTGGACCACTATGCGAATCTGCTGGCCAGCATAGAGGACACCGCCGCCGAACTACGCTTGCCGGTGGTGATCGAGGGCTATGCGCCGCCCGATTCGCCGTGGCTGAAATGCCTCAAGGTCACCCCCGATCCCGGCGTGATCGAGGTCAATATCCACCCCGCCAGCCGCTGGGAGGACCTTGAACACAACACCGTCACGCTCTATGAGGAGGCCCGGCAGTCGCGGCTGGGCACCGAGAAGTTCATGCTCGACGGTCGCCACGGCGGCACGGGCGGCGGCAATCATGTGACCCTGGGCGGGCCGACGCCCTTCGACAGCCCCTTCCTGCGGCGACCTGATGTCCTGCGTTCACTGTTGACTTTCTGGCAGCATCATCCTTCGCTGTCCTATCTGTTTTCGGGCTTATTCATCGGTCCCACCTCGCAGGCGCCGCGTGTCGACGAGCAGGGCAGCCATCGCCTCTATGAAATGGCGGGGAGTCTCGCGGAGATCGATAACGTCATGCCCTGGGTGGTCGATCGGGCTCTGCGCAATTATCTGGCGGATCTTTCCGGCAACACCCATCGCGCCGAATTCAGCATCGACAAGCTCTATTCGCCGGACAGCGCCACCGGGCGGCTGGGGCTGCTAGAATTTCGCGGTTTCGAGATGCCGCCCCACAGCCGCATGAGTCTGGCGCAAATGCTGTTGCTCAGGGCGTTGACCGTGCATTTCTGGAAAACACCCTACGCGCATCCGCTGGTCCAGTGGGGTACCCTGCTGCATGACCGTTTCCTGCTGCCGCACTACGTCTGGAGCGATTTCCAGACCGTGATCGGAGAACTCAATAAGGCCGGGTATCCCTTCAGCGCCGACTGGTACGCCCCATTCCTGGAGTTCCGTTTTCCCCACTACGGACGGGTGGAATACGAAGGCATCGAGATCGAACTGCGCATGGCTCTGGAACCCTGGCTGGTTTTTGGCGAGGAGGCCGGTCAATCCCGGCAGGCGCGGGTAGTGGATTCCGCCGTGGAGCGCATGCAGGTCCGCTGCACGGGCCTGGATCCCGAGCATTATCTGCTGGCCTGCAATGGCCGCCGGGTGCCGCTGCAGCCCACCGGCAAGACGGGCGAGCATGTGGCCGGTGTTCGCTACAAGGCCTGGAAGGCGCCATTCGGCCTGCATCCCGGCATCGAAACCCATGCCCCGCTGGTCTTCGATCTGTTCGACCGGCGGGTGGGACGCTCGGTGGGCGGTTGTGTTTACCATGTCGCCCATCCCGGCGGGCGCTCCAGCGAAACCTTCCCGGTGAACGCCTACGAGGCCGAGTCGCGACGCATCCCGCGCTTCTGGCCCTATGGCCATAGCGCCGGCGACTGGCCTGCCCCGGCCTGGGTGCGCCATGTCCCTGGCCTGCGGGAGGCCATGGCGGCGGGATTCGGGGAACCGCAGCCCGAACCCGCCAATCCCGATTTTCCCTTCACCCTGGATTTGCGACGCCCCGCATGAGCACACTCATAGCCCTGACCCATGTTTTCGAGCAGCGCTTCGAGCGTCACGTGCTGTTGCCGACGCACTGGCTGCGTCTCCATCCGGCGCCCCATACCCGGGCCTCCGTGCGCGCCTGGTCCCTCAAGGTCGATGCCGAGCCACATTTTCTTAACTGGGTACGGGATCCTTACGAGAATCATCAGGCGCGGCTGGACCTGCCGGAGCCGGTGGCGTCATTCCGGCTGACCATGGATCTGCTGGCCGATCTGAAACCGGTCAATCCGTTCAATTTCCTGGTCGAGCCCTATGCCGCCCGCTATCCGTTCGAGTATCCCGAACAACTCCTCAAGGAACTGAATCCCTACCTGCATCTGCCCGAAGCCGGTCCTCGTCTGGCCCGGTATCTGACGCAGATGAAGCCCGAGCCAGGCTATCTCGTGAAGATGCTGGGTGATCTGACACAGAGGGTTCACAAGAGTCTGGCCATTCTGGGCTCGGCCCAGCCCGGCCCCGTGGATCTGGAAGCCGTACTGGCCAGAGGGCAGGGTTCTCCCTGGGAATCCGCCTGGCTTCTGACTGTCGTGTTTCGATCCCTGGGGCTCGCGGCTCGTTTCACCTCTGGCTATCGCGTTCTGCTGCAAACCGGAGCCATCGCGGGGAGCGGGGATGTGCCCCCGCCGCCGGACAGCGCCGCGCTGCATGCCTGGAGCGAAGTCTTCATCCCGGGAGCCGGCTGGATCGGTCTCGATCCTTCCGGGGGTATCTACACCCATGAGGGCTATATCCCTCTCGCGTCCACGCCTGATCCGCTGCGGGCCTTGCCCTGGGCGGAAGTCGAGCCGGAAGCCGGCGAGGCGCCTTGTCCGCGGCCGCGGCCCCTCCGGGTGGAGGAACGCATTCAGGTGCGAAGAATGCTCCCCACGCCCGCGCCCGATCCCTATTCGGCTTCGCAGTGGGTCGCCATCCAGGCCATCACGGATCATGTCGAGCAACGGCTGGAAGCCGAAAAGCTGTGGTTGGCCATGGCGCCCACCGTGAGTTTCACGGCGGCGGCGCCCTATGCAGCCGAGTGGACGACCCAGGCTTTGGGTCCCTGGAAACGGGGTGCCGCCGAGGAGTTGCTGGCCGCCTTGCGCCAGGGTATCGCACCGGGCGGTGTCCCGATTGAAGGTCAGGGTGAGTGGTACAGTGGCGAGTCACTGCCACGGTGGCGCTTTGGCTGCTTCTTTCGCGCCGATGGTCAGCCCATCTGGCGGAATCCCGACCTGCTGGCGGTGGCCAACCCCCGCGGTGGCTGGTATGGCGGCAATTCCGCCGTCGGCAATCAGGATCGCGGCGATGCCCTGGCTCTGGCCAAGGCGCTGGCGGCGCGTCTCGGCTTTGGACCCGAGGCACTGATGCCAGCCCATGAAGACCCGCTCCATGAACTGTGGCGGAATCGGACCCAGATTCAATTCGTCCCGCCCGCCGAGGCCTTGCGCGACCCTGAGCAACGGCAAGCCCTAGCCTCGCGGCTCTCGGAAACACTGCTCGAACCCACCGGCTATGTGTTGCCGCTCCGCTGGGATGTGGCGACCGAACGCTGGACCACCGGAAGCTGGAGATTTCGGCGTGGCGGCCTGTATTTGCTGCCGGGGGCTTCACCCATGGGCTATCGTCTCCCGCTGGAGAGTTTGCCGGCCAGCGAGGAAGTCGCGGGACAGGATCCCGAGCGCTGTCCCTTCGATAGCCGCCCCCTGTTATCGGAAGTCTATGGCGAAACCACCGCCCGGCTGACCCAATATGTGCCTGTCGCCACCCGGCTGGAAGTGGCGGACCCGGATGCACCCGCCTCGCTCATCCCGCGTACGGCCGTCTGTGTCGAACTGCGAAACGGCCGCATCGTTTTGTTCCTGCCGCCCTTGACCCATCTGGAGCACTGGCTGGATCTCATGGCCGCCATCGAGGCGGCGGCGGCGGAACTGGGGTTGCCGGTCGTGCTGGAAGGTTATGATCCGCCGGAAGATTTCCGCCTGCGTCGGTTCAGTTTGGAACCCGAAGCCGGTGTACTCAAGCTGAGGCTGCCGCTGGCGGAGAAGGCGGCGCAGTTGTCGCTGTACCTGGAAGCGGCCTATGAACAGGCCGCCGCCATCGGTCTGCTGGCGGAGCGTGTCAGCGGCGCCGGCCGCCGCCAGCCGCCGGGCAGCGGCTCCGAAATCGTGCTGGGCGGCGGTCAGCCGGCGCTCAGTCCCTTTCTGTCTCGGCCCAATCTGTTGCCTGATCTGATTGTTTACTGGCAACGGCATCCCGCACTGTCCTATTTCTTCGCGGGCCGCATGGTGGGGCCTTCCGGTCCCGCGCCACGTCCCGACGAGGGCCGGGATGATGCCCTGTATGAACTCGGCATCGCCCTGTCGCGTCTCCCGCGAGACGGCGTCCCCGGTCCCTGGGTATTTGACCGCGCCTTGCGTCATCTTCTGGCCGACCCCGCGGGCGATATTCACAAGGCGGAAATCCGCATCGACCAGCTTTATGGGCCTGACCGCTACAGTCAGCGGTTAGGTCGGATCGCCCTCGCCTCGCTGGAAACCGCCCCCAACGCCCGACAGGCGATGGTCCAGGGTTTGCTGGTGCGCGCCCTCATCGTCCATCTGGCGATGCATCCGGGTGCACGCGAATTGATGAACCATGGCCCCGCGCTCCATGATCGGTTCATGTTGCCCGGGCCCTTGTTCGATGACTTGCGGGAGGTGCTGGAGGATCTGGAGCGCTCGGGATTACCCCTGCCATTGGAATGGTTCGAGCCATTCCTGGAACAACGCTTCCCGGTGCTGGGCGTGGCGCGGATGGGCGATATCCGGCTGGAGTTACGCGCCGCGCACGAGCCCTGGCCCCTGCTGGCGGAGGAGGTCGTGGCCGGCGGCGTTACTCGCTTCATCGACAGCGCCAATCAGCGGCTGCAGGTACGGCTGTCGGGGTTGACGCCGGGTCATCATGTGCTGGTCTGCAATGGCCGGCGGGTGCCGCTACAAGTCGGCCGCGAACGCGGTCAGGCGGTGGCCGGCGTGCGCTACAAGGTCTGTCATCTGACCTCCAGTCTTCATCCCACCGTGGCGCCGGTGCATTCGCTGGTGTTTGATCTGCTGGATGGCAGAACCGGCCAGGTCTTGGGCGGGTGCACGTGGTTTCCCGCGCGGCCTGATCTCGTCGGCGCCATCGGCGCGCCATTGGCGCCTCCCCACCCACAAGTCGGATTACCGACGCCCTTGCGCCGTCTGCCACCCCCCATCTCACCACCGGTGTGGAGTTTCAACGGCGGTTTCCTTGAGCAGGGCTCCGGCGCCCGGCGCTTGACACCGCCCATGGCCCGCGCTCCCGAAACTTTCACCTATCTGCTGGATTTGAGCCTGCCCGCGGGATCCGGATGACAGTCTGGTTCAGCGCCAGGGCTTCGGCGGTTTACCCCGCGAATTGCCGAAGTCATATATGGTCTGCGAGCGGGTGAAGTTTTGATGGCAGATGATCATCTCGGCGGGCTGGCTGGAGGAACTTGCAGGGTGTTCGATGGTTGCCATTGGAGCTTTTTGTACAGTCGGGTGGTTGCATCAAACACCAATGTTACGTTGCGCGAGCCTGTGCGATAGGTGTTGACGAAGCCGCCCACCCCTCGGACGAAGCCCTTGCCGTCGATATTCGATAGGGAGGATGCCTCCTGATCCACCGCGTAGGTCATCCGGATTTCGCCACCGGATTCCTCTTCATGTTCATGCAGAGGTTGTCCATATCGGGATTTAACCGTTTCGTATGAAGTGCGCGATGGCTTCAGGGAAGACAGGTCATTCAGTTCGAGACGCGCAGGCCCCGGGCTGGAGCAGCCGGCCAAGGCGACGGCGGCCATCAGGACGATGGTCCGCGTGAATAAGCTCTGGTACTTTCATGGCGAAAGGACTCATGAGTAGGCGATACGTGTAGTAGCCTGGCTGCTTCCCACGGATGGGCTGTGTCCAGGCGCCTGGGCCGCGCAGTTGGCTCGGTTAGGCATCCTACCACGCGCGATGTATCAACGAACCCGGCACGTCAGGCGAGTGACGCGAAACCATTCAGCGGATTTTGTGCGGGGTCTGCGTTACAAGGTCTGGAACTTGCCTGACAGACCGGTGCGTTATTGTTGGTCTAGTCTTGAGTGCCCCGAGCGGAACGGGCCGGATTTCGATGAATGGATTCGGCGGGTTCAACCCGCAGGATGAACGTCACCGGCCCGTCGTTGACGAGAGAGACTTGCATGTTGGCCCCGAACTCACCCGTTGCGACAGTGGGGTGAAGCTGACCAACCGCTTCGACCAGGCTGTCGAACAGCCGGCGTCCGGTTTCAGGGTCGGCGGCGGGCGTGAAGCTGGGCCGCAGACCCTTGCGGGTGTCGGCGGCCAGAGTGAACTGGGACACCAACAGAACGCCACCGTCGATATCGCGGACGCTCAGGTTCATCTTGCCCCCGGCGTCGCCGAATACACGGTAGGCCAGCAAACGTTCCGCGAGGCGGCGCGCCTCATCCGCCGTATCGCCCTTCTCGACCGCGACCAGCGCCAGCAAACCCCGGCCGATGCGGCCCACGGTGGCTCCATCGACGCGGACTTCGGCTTCCGCGACGCGCTGGATGACGGTGATCACACTCAGTAGCGGGGTACGGACGGATCGACGAGCCGTGACCAGGCATCGACTCCGCCCTGGAGATTGATGACTTCGGGGTAGCCATGCTTTTGCAGGAAGTCGGCCACGGCGGCGCTGCGCATCCCATGGTGGCAGATGGTGACGATTGTGGCGGCCGGGTCGATTTCGCTCAAGCGGCTGGGTACCGAGTTCATGGGAATATTCACACTGCCTTCGATACGGCAATAGGCATACTCATGCGGCTCGCGCACATCGATGAGCAAGGGGGCGGTCTCGGCGGATTGCAGATAGCCGTGAAGTTCGTCGGCGGTCATTTGGCGCATGGGAAGTGCCTCCTAGGAGTAGACATGGAAAAGCCGCTGGGTGGCAGCGGCTTTCCGGGATGGATGCGGCGGTTGACGCGCCGATCATTTCACGGCGATACCGCGCTCGCGCATGGCGTTGAGCACGGTCTCGCCAATGTGGGCCGGATTGCGCGCCACGTAATGACCCAGTTGCTCGATGCTGTTCATCTTGGCGGCGGCGGTATCGGCCTCGTTCGAGATGATCGCACCAGCATGACCCATGCGGCGACCCGGAGGGGCGGCGACCCCGGCGACGAAACAGATGAGGGGTTTGCTCAGGTTTTCCTTCGCCCAGCGCGCGGCCGCGACTTCCTGGGGACCGCCGATCTCCCCGATCATGACGACGACCTCGGTTTCCGGGTCCGCTTCGAAGGCCCTGAGCACCGTGACAAAATCGGTGCCGTTGACGGGATCGCCGCCGATGCCGACCGAAGTGGAAGTGCCCAGCCCCAGGGCGGTCAACTGCTCGGTAGCCTCATAGTTGAGGGTGCCGGAGCGGGAAACGATACCGATGTTGCCCTTGCGATAGATATTGGACGGCATGATGCCGACCTTGCATTCGCCGGGTGTGATGAGTCCCGGGGTGTTGGGGCCGATGATGATGGTGTCGCGGCCCACCCGGTAGCGCTGCAGACGAACCATGTCATGGACCGGTATGCCGTCGGCGATTGTAACCGCGACCTTGATGCCGGCGTCGATGGCTTCCATCAGGGCGTCCGCATTGAAGGGCGGGGGCACGAACACGGCGGAGACATCGGCGCCGGTGGCGGCCACCGCTTCGGCCACGGTATCGAACACCGGCAGGCCGAGGTGTGTGCTGCCGCCCTTGCCGGGGGTGACACCGCCGACCACGTTGGTGCCGATGCGCATGGCGTCCTGAGCGTGGAAAGTGGCGTGCTCGCCGGTAAAGCCCTGAAAGATGACTTTGGAGTGTTTGTTGACGAAGACGCTCATGGGCTTACCCTTTTACGATGGCCACGGCCTTGGCGGCGGCGGAGTCAAGATTTTCGGCGGTAATGAAGGCAAGGCCGGATTCGTCCAGAATCTTGCGCCCCTCTTCCACGTTGGTACCCGCCAGCCGGACGACCAGAGGCACCTGAATCTTCAGGCTCTCGCAGGCCTGGATCAGACCCTTGGCGATCCAGTCGCAACGGTTGATGCCGGCGAAGATGTTGACCAGGATACATTTGACGTTCGGATCTTCCAGCACGATGCGGCAGGCATTGGTGACCTTTTCCGGTGAGGCGCCGCCGCCCACGTCCAGGAAATTGGCGGGTGACCCGCCGTGCAGGCTGATGGCGTCCAGGGTGGCCATGGCCAGCCCAGCGCCGTTGACGATGCAGCCGATATTGCCATCCAGGGCAATGTAATTGAGGTCATGGCTGGAGGCCTCGACTTCCTTGGGGTCTTCCTCGGCCAGATCCCGCATCTCGGTGATTTGCTTCTGACGGTAGAGGGCGTTGTCGTCGAAGACGAATTTGGCGTCCAGCACCATCAAACGGGCTTCATCGCCGCTGCCCACCACGGCCAGCGGGTTGATTTCCCCTTGCAGGGCGTCCTTGTCGCGCATGCAGCGATAGATGGCCTTCATCAGTTTGACCATCTGGGGCATCAGTTTGCCCTTGAGGCCGATCGCCGTGGCCACCTTGCGGCACTGAAAATCGCGTAGTCCGATGGCGGGGTCGATGACTTCCTTGACGATCTTGTCCGGGGTGACGCGGGCGACTTCCTCGATGTCCATGCCACCCTCGCTGGAGGCGATCACGGTGATGCGTTGGGTGCCGCGATCGATGACCATGCCCAGGTAGAACTCTTTCTTGATCTGGCTGGCCTGTTCCACCCATACGCGTTGCACCAGCGAGCCTTCGGGGCCGGTCTGATGGGTGACCAGGCGCCGGCCGATCAGGGATTCGGCGGCCTTTTTGACTTCGTCCAGGGAGTCCACCACCCTGACGCCGCCGGCCTTGCCCCGGCCGCCCGCATGTATCTGCGCCTTGACGACCCAACGGCTGCCACCCAACTCTTCGGCGGTTTGCCGTGCCTGGGTCGGATTGAAGGCGACGCCACCCACCGGTACCGGGACGCCAAAGGATTGCAGCAGTTCCTTGGCTTGATACTCATGTATGTTCACTGTTCTGAATTCCTCTTCAATTGATCGGTTTTGCCGGCCATGTCGACGATCCGCCGGCTAACGGGGCATCGCTGCCACGCCGGAACGTGGCGGGGGCTTAGCGATGGCGCGCTTCGATTTGTTCAATCTGCTTGACGACGTTTTCCGCCATGCGGATCGAGGCGGCGTCGATCAGGCGGCCATCCAGGGATACGGCGCCCTTGCCTTCCTTCGCGGCATTTTCCATCTCGACGAGAATGCGACGGGCGCGATCCACCTCTTTGGCGGTGGGGGTGAATACCTCATTCGCCAGGTCCACCTGTGACGGATGAATGGCCCATTTGCCCTCGCAACCCAGCGCGGCGGCGCGTCGAGCGGCGACCTTGTAGCCCTCTGGATCGTTGAAATCGCCGAACGGCCCGTCGATCGGGCGCAGGCCATAGGCGCGGCAGGCCGCGACCATGCGGGAAAGACCAAAATGCCACTGATCGCCCCAGTGGTAGGCGCGCTGGCCGTTTTCATCGGGATCGGTCAGCATGCCGTATTCCGGGTTGGCGCCGCCGATCTGGGTGGTGCGGGCACGAACGGAAGCCGCATAGTCGGCCACACCGAACACCATGGCTTCAAGGCGCTCGGGACAAGCGCGGGCGATCTCCTCGACATTGGCCATGCCCATGGCGGTTTCGATCAGGATGTGAATATTGATCGGTTGATAACCTTTATAGGACTCGATCTGCGACAGCATCGTGGCGACGAAATAGACATCGGCGGCGCTGCCGACCTTGGGAATCAGGATGGTGTCGAGCTGGTCGCCGCAGGTTTCGACGATGTCGACCAGGTCACGGTAAGCATAGTGGGTGTCCAGGCCGTTCATGCGGATGGAGACGGCGCATTTCGACCAGTCGTGGGTCTTCAGCGACTCGATGATGTTGGCCCGCGCCTGTTCCTTGTCGTCCGGAGCAACGGCATCTTCCATGTCCAGGAAAACGATATCCGCGCCGGAATCGGGCGCTTTTTCCAACATGCGTTTGTTGCTGCCGGGTACTGCCAGTTCGCTGCGGTGCAAGCGATTTTTTACCGCCATGTTCTACGAGACCTCAAAGATCAAAAATGAAAAATAGGCTGGCTAGCCACTGTGGGTCGGGCTCCGTGATTGGGTCCAATCATTCCTTGCCCTGATGGCCCCTGAATCGCATAACGAGGAGGGCGCTTGGGTTTGGCGAACGGGCGACAGGCAACAGGCCAAGCCGGCTAACATATAATTATAACCCAAGTTGCCACCTTGGTGAGATGGGTCCATCGGAGTCTGCTAGTGTTAACGGTACCCCTACCAAAATTAATCCTGGCGAGGCTCTCCAATGGACACCCCCCTTGTATTCATTTACTG